>Ga0181578_10000194_pt1 | contig 55277 bp, 71 predicted proteins | sample 071ome_21_FD_148659 | JGI IMG/M metagenome (GOLD analysis project Ga0181578, IMG submission 148659) | Coastal salt marsh microbial communities from the Groves Creek Marsh, Skidaway Island, Georgia - 071401CT metaG (spades assembly) | ecosystem: Environmental > Aquatic > Marine > Intertidal zone... | reverse complement strand
TTGGGTATAAGCTTTATGGAGGTATCAGCAAAGCCGTATTTAGTCAAGCAGTAAGCGGAATATTTGATAACACCGCACTTGGTATCCTTTATAATTACGGGAATACTGGATTTGGAACCACCAACGGTGGATCCGCAGCAAGCAACAATTCCAGCAATAATGCATCCGGAAACGATAGTGGAAGTAGCACTGCTTCCTCAAGTGGAACTTCTGGTTCAGGTGGGGCTAAGTATACAACACAACTATAAGTAAATGGCAATATTAAACGCAAGAGCAAATAGTTTTTACTTCGTATTCCCGAAGGGGTTCTTTCCCGAGAAGGTTCATGAGAAGTATATTGACTACTTAAAAAAGCAGCCTACACCATACGATACTCTAACTTCGTATATGAATAGCACTATACAAAGTGTGACCTTCCCTTCTGTTAGTATGGATTTGTCTGAGCAGGTTAGAAATTTAGGTAAGAGGATTAACTACCAGAGTGCAACCCCGGTTCAGGATTTGTTTAACAGGGAGTTCCAGGTTTCCTTTAGAATAGCAGAGGGATTTGTGAACTACTTTATTATGTTGGAAACGGTTTTGGATTATCTTGATTTTAAGAATCCTGGTACATATATTCAAAATTTGCCACTTAGGACTTTGGATAATGAGGGTAATATACTGACAACAGTTATGTTCAAAGAAGTGACCCTAACATCTTTCTCTGAACTAAATTTGAATTATACACAAAATACTCCTTCCGTTTACACATTTAATGTTGGGTTCAAATGTAACTATTTAGGCCTCGATCTTGAAATTGGTAAGGAAAGGTAAGATATATAAAATACAAAAAATACTAAGGTATGAAGAAGTTCTCGGATTTAACCAAAATTAACGAAATGAAGTACGGTCAGCCAATGTACGGTGAGGATGACCTAAAGCAACATATGAAAGATCTTTTAGTCGCTGCATCTGGCAATGACCAGAGAGTACTAAATGATATTGTTGATTGCTTGACTGATGATCAGATGAAAAAATGCTATGACAAATTGATCAACGATTACAACTACACAGGAAAGAAAGGTGAGGTTGTAAAACCCTCAATGTAACAGATGGCTACAACATCATATTTTCATATACAGGATTGCTCAAACAGCCAGTACAAGTCAAGTTCTGGGTGGACCCCTAATTTAGCGGATGCCCAGCTTTTAAATGCAGACGATCCAACTTCTGCTACCTACTGGAAAACTGTGTTGGGGTCACTTAGCGCAGGAGATTACATAGTTATCCGGGTATATCAAGTTTCTTAGAACTGATAATACATAGGTCATTTTTAAACTAATAAACCTTCCTTAATGGGAGGTTTTTTGTGTTGATATATAACTTGTATTCTTAAACACATTCATTTTGAAAACACTAGTCGGAATAGATTTTTCCCTCAATTCGCCAGCATTTTGTATTTTAAGAGAAAACCAATTTACTTGGGGTTCATTAACACGGAGTGACCGGACTGCAGAATCACTTAAGAAAAATGCTAAAAAACCTTACTATGTTTTATCTGAAGACAAAACGGAAGACTATGTTCTTATGTTTATGTCAAAGGATAAAATGCCAGAAGACTACTCGGAAAGGGAAAGAATAAAGATAGATTATTTCCAGGAGCTCGTTGATGAATTTTGGTCTGAAATAGAAAATATCTGTGCAGGTGATGATATCATTGTAGCTATGGAAGGACTAAGTTTTGCCTCTAATGGTAATGCTTTGATTGATATCTCTATGGCCACAGCTCTACTCCGTAAGAAGATAGTTGACCACACAGGTAGCGATAATTTCTACGTTTATTCGCCAACTTCTATCAAGAAGTTCGCTTTTAAGGGAAATGCAAAAAAGCACGAACTTTATAATTCACTTCTTGATCGCAAATTTCCAGAAACTAATTTAGGGTCTTTCACTAGTATTTTAGAAGAAAATAAGGACGAATGGATAACTCCCTCCGGTAATGTAAACAAGCCATTGGATGATATTATAGATTCGACCTGGATATGTTTATTTTTATATGACTCAATCAAAGAAGGTTAACATTCTTATTCCTCTCGGAGGTGCTGGAAGGAGATTCAGCGACGCTGGATACCTACAGATAAAACCATTTATAGACGTCAGCGGAGAAACGATGATTAGGTCAGTGATTAAAAACCTAAATCATCAAGATGCACACTTTGTATTTGTGATAAACGAGGAATATATTTCTCCCACAGAATTTGAATCACATATATCAGACATGGGAATATCGTTTGAGGTTTTCTCAACCCCAACACTAACACAAGGGCCAGCTTCAACAGTTCTCTTTGCAAGTCAGTCGATTGATAACGATTTACCCCTTATTGTTGTTAACTGCGATCAGATTATTCTGGATTTCAATCTGGACTTCATTTTAGATTTTGCAAGAACTACGGGGTGTGATGGATTGTTGGGATGTTTTCTTTCCTCTTCTAAAAAGAACAGCTATGTTAAGTTAGATCCAAACGGAGAGGTCTGTGATGTGAAGGAAAAAATTGTGATTTCCAACATTGCTACTAACGGGTTACATTTTTGGAAGCATGGTAAATACTTTGTGGAAAGTGCGGAACAAATGATAGCAGCAAACGATCGGTACAATAATGAGTTCTATGTTGCACCTACCTACAATTACATGATAAAAAGTGGAAAGAAAATATTGCCCTTCTTCTATAACCTTCACTTTCCGATAGGTACCCCAGAGGACCTGGATAAATTTTTAAAGTTGGTTTAGTTTATGGAAGTTTATAGAATTGAAAATATGAAGGGAGGTTGGTATGCTGGAGATTTCTCCCCAGTAGCTTACCAAACTAGTGATTTTGAGATTTGTTATAAAAAGCACTTCAAGGGCGAAGAGTGGCCAAAACATTACCATAAGGAAGCGGATGAAATAAACTTCCTCAGATCAGGTAAAATGATTATACAAGGGAAGGAACTAAATTCGGGTGATGTGTTTATACTAAGAAAAAATGAAATTGCTGATCCTGTATTTTTGGAAGACTGTGAGGTCTTTATAGTTAAGACCCCCTCGGTTCCTGGTGATAAATTTGTAATTGAATGATAAGCATTTTTAAAAATAAGGCGGATTTTGATACATCCCAGTATTTTATAGTCAAATACTTTTTGGAAGCTAAAACTTCTTTGAGGGAAGCTTCCTGGAATTTGGCTATAGGTCAAAGTATAGGTAATCCGAATAATAGGAGCGAGTGGGAAACCGATGAGATGTTTGAAAATCACAGTTGCTTTATTCTTGCAAACGAAGAAGATCTTACCCAGCTAAAAGAGGGCGAGATCGAGATAGCTTTTCCTCTAGCAAATCTTAATTTGGAAGAAGATGGGATCTCTCAAATACTTTGTCATATAGCTGGTGGTCAGGTTGACATAGAGGAAGTAAGACAATGTCATGTCTTGGACATTTCTTTGCCTGAGGATGCTGAGAGATCATTTTCTTTAAATCCTGCATATGGTATTGATGGATGGAGAAAATTTAATGACATAAACCAAAGACCTTTCTTGGGTGGTATAGTTAAGCCAAAGGTTGGAATGTCCCCTGAGGTTCTTCTTGAAGCTGTGAAGGAAATGGTTTATGGTGGTGTGAATTTCATCAAAGAGGATGAATTACTTGCTAACCCTTCCCACTGCCCTCTTGAAGAAAGAGTACCTTTGATTTCATCTTGGTTAAAAGAGAATGCGCCCGACGTAATTTATTGCTTTTGCATAAATGGTGATAGTCCATATGCCTTAGAAAGAGCAAAATTTGTAGCAGATAACGGTGGGAACGGAATACACATAAACGTGTGGAGCGGCCTGGGAATTTATCGTGCTATTAGAAAGCAAAATCCAAATCTCTGGATACATTTCCAAAAGAGCGGAGATAAATTCTTTACTGACCGTAGGGCTCCAAACCACATTTACTGGCCGGTTTTGTGCAAAATCGCTGGTTGGTCCGGGGTTGATTCAATACATGCAGGAATGATCGGGGGTTATATGAGCCAAGATGAGCAGGAAATAAAAGATACCTTACAAACCCTTTGGAATTATAATATTGTTCCCGCTTTAAGTTGTGGAATGCACCCGGGACTCGTCGAGTATATTAATACAGCTATTAGCAGCTTTGATTGGATGGCTAATGTTGGTGGTGCTATGCACGGACACCCACAGGGAACTAGGGCTGGTGCCTTGGCAATGAGACAATCTATCGATGGAGATCACGATCAGCCTGAATATAAAGCAGCAGTAGCAAAATGGGGTAACAGATGTTTCTCTGAAGATCTAGACTATCGAATATTCTGATATGAAGCTAATATCGCATAGAGGTAATTTAAAAGGTCCAAATCCTGATAGAGAAAATACGATTGGCTATATACAGGAAGCTCTTGATCTGGGGTATGACGTGGAGATCGATGTTTGGATCTCTGGAACATCAATCTATTTGGGACACGACTCACCAGAAACCAAAATACATCTTGCTTGGCTTTTAGAAAGGGGTGATAAGCTATGGATACATTGTAAAAACATATCAGCTATGGTTTATCTGAAGGAATATGGGGATCTCAATGTTTTTTGGCATGAAAACGACAAAGTAACACTTACCTCCAAATCTTTCATTTGGGCTTTTCCGGGGATGCAACCAATTAGCAAAAGCATTGCTGTTTTACCTGAGATGTACGAGGAGAAAGTTGATAGTTGTTGTGGTGTATGTTCTGATTATATTGTGAATTATTCATGAGAGTTGCATTACTACTTCCTGGTCAAATAAGGGAAGCTCAGGATTCCTTCCCCTTTATAAAGTCCGAAATTTTAGACAAGTACGATACTGATGTTTTCATATCAACTTGGAATCCATCGGGTGAAATCAACCAATCTCTACATGCTGAAACTAAAGATCTAGTGGACTCCTTAACCATCGACGATCTTATAAAGATGTATTCTCCCAAGCACTTGAAGACCGACGATTTTGGTTCTGATGTGATTAAAAAGTTCATCGATAGGGCTTGGTCTTATGAGGGCTTTGGTCCACAGACTGGCGAGATCAATCCAGTGTCTGTTTTTTTGATGTGGTATAAAATTAGACAAGCTTACTCCTTGATGGAAGAATACGAAATCCAGGTAGGTCAAAAGTACGATTGCGTCATCAAGGGAAGGATGGATATTAAGATCCACAATGAATTGAATTTAGAACAGGACCTGGATAAAATCAACGTTCCTCCTGGGTTTGATTGGAAGGGTGGGGTAAATGATATATTGGCTTGGGGCGGCAGAGAATCAATGGAACATTACTGCAAAATGTTCGACTATCTGGAGGAGTATATTATATCCGATATTTACTTCCACCCTGAAACTTTACTAAGATATCACATAGAAAGTTCTGAATTTGGTTTATCTAGGCCGTTTGTCAAAGTTTCACTCCGAGGTAAGAATGTTTGGGAGACCGAAGTATCAGAAAACGAAATAGATGAAAAAAGTTTTGGATATATAATGTCTAGGGGAAACATTTGGGACACTTAGAGATTAAATAAAGGATTTTAAAAAATAATTAAGAGAAAATCATGAGTAATTTAGACATTTTCAATTTGGATGCGGAAGCATTCGTAACGAAAGCAAAAAAGGAGAATTCAGAAGGAACAGAATTTTACAAACCATATCCGGAAAACGGAAAGGATGGAGTTTACAAATCGCTGATCCGTTTTCTTCCTAACCACGTCGATCCGACGAAATCAAAAATCCACAAGTACTACGTTTATCTAAACGATCCAACAACAGGTGATGGATTTCCAGTTGACTGCCCGTCAACGGTAGGAAAAAAATCGGTACTTAAGGATATGTTCTGGAAGCTGAAAAATTCACATTCAGCAGCAGACCAAGAATTATCAAGAAGTTTTTCTAGAAAGGAAGACTACTACTCACTCATTCAAATCGTACAGGATAAACACAATCCTGAGCTTGAGGGAAAAATTATGATCTTCAAATTTGGACGTAAGCTGAATGATATGCTCGAAGCACAGCTCAAGCCTGAATATGGAGATTCTTGCAACCCTTACGACCTTTTCGAGGGTAAACTTTTCTCAGTACATACAAGAAAAGTTGGTGAGTGGAACAACTACGATCTTTGCTCATTCGTTGGTGATAGAACCGCTATCGAGATCAACGGCAAGAAGATGGCTAAGAATCAGGATGACATGAATGCAATCATGGAATACCTTAAAACAGGTCCTGATAACCTCACACAATTTGAATACAAGGATTGGGATCAAAATACTACCGACCGTGTGATGAATGTTATTAAGAATTCAGTTCCTGACGGAAGATTAGTTAATGAGGTTTTAGGAGGTGTAAACCAATCTTCTACTACAACTTCATCTTCTAGTTCAACGAACGATTTCTATAATGAAGCTTCTTCAACAAAGGTAGGATCCGAACCTGCAAAAGAGGATAAAGGCATCAGCCAACCCTCAGCACCAGAAACTTCATCGTCTCTAGACGACCTATACGCAGATCTCTAAATCTATCTTGAATGGGGGCTTGGCAATGAGAATTGCTGCCCCCTTTCTTTTTTAACTGTAAACGAGGATTAATATGGATTTGGGTAGAATTAGGGAGCTTTTAGATGATATTTTAAGAAAGGAGTTTGCTGGAAACATTGGCAAGCAAAAGATTTATGAAGCTGGCAATAGATTAAATATTTCTTGTCCCTATTGTGGGGATAGTTCAAACCCTCGTAAGAAGAGAGGAAATTTCTACATCGACACACTCACGTATAAATGCTACAACGGTGGTTGTGGGATTTATAAGGATGCTTTCTCTATGTTCCGTGATTTTCAAGTTGTATCTAAGCTTGACGGTGATGAAAAAAGAGATATAATTGATCTTATTAAAAAGGGTAAGGAAAAGAGACAAACGTCCTATGGTGATGTAGATATTTCTTTATTCTTCGATACTGATTTTAAATCTGTAGTTATCCCGAGGGAGATGTTCATGAAGGAAATGGGTCTTCAGGAAGTTAGAGGATCTAAAATGGAAAACTACCTAATTCGTAGAAATCAGCAATCTGATGACAAGTTTGCTTGGGATCCAGAAACTGGTAAACTTTACCTTTTCAATCTATCCAAGGATAATGAGATACTTGGTTTGCAGTTTAGAAATATGGATTCTACATATGGATCCAAATATTACACCTATAAGCTAAGTGGAATATGGGAAAAGCTCCTGAAGACAGATGACCAGAGTTTGATAGAAGAGGCAAAAAAGATAGATCCAGTGTCCTTTGTTTTTAATGTGGGCAGGATCTCTTTTGACCGAACTATAACAATATTCGAGGGTCCAATGGATTCTTGGCTCTGGAAAAATTCTGTTGCACTTTGCTCCATAGAGAACAAATTCCCGTTCGATGTCGAAAATGTCCAATATTGGTATGATTGGGATAATGCGGGAAGGCAGAAACACTCTGAACTCTTATCTGCTGGTAAAAGAGTGTTTAATTGGAAGAAGTTTTTAACAGATCACGAACTTCCGATAAATAGGAAATGGGACTTAAATGACCTTGTAAATTTTCTTCGAGCGAAGAGAATAAAAATAAGGAGATTGGATAACTACTTTACGGAGGAAATACTTGATTTATCCGATTTCATATATGCTTGAGATGCCAACTATAGACCAAACCCATGAATGGGAGGAGAGCTTAAATTCAGAAGAGGGAGACGTAAAATTTCCAGTATCTTTTCTTGATAGATTTAATGAGGAAGATATTAAGGTAGAAGCCTCTAATATTGATATAGGAACACCAAGACTCAAGAAATCCTCAGTAAAGGAAATAAAGTTAGGCAAAAAGACTAAAAACAAAGGCAACGAATTATTCTAATATGTCAGAGCAACAAAAAATTGATTATGGTAAGCTTTTTGAAACTGAAAGAGCTGAATGGAAAGAAAAAATCCAAGTAATATCACTGAGCTTAAAAAACATTAGGACCGTTGCTGAAGCACAAGTAGATTTGTTTTCTAATAGACAAATACTGTTAGAATATAGCTACAAACTAGCTCAGATTGTCAGCAAACTTGCTACAAAGGAAAGGAAGCTGAGGGCTTCCAAACTAAGAGATTATACTGTAAACAGTGATGTAAGATACGGATCGAACGAGACCAAATTACTTATAGAGGGAGATGTTGCAGATGTTGTGGAAAAAATACAACTAGTTGAGGGACACCGTAAATTCATCGACCAAACGATTCAGACCGTTGATCATATGCTATATGGTATAAAATCTAGGATTGCGCTTGAAGAATATTTGAGGGCGAGCACGATAAAATAAAATAGGTGGATGATTAAGTTTAATGTATCCGAAGATCAACAATGGCTAATACTCGCTCAATCTAATGATGAGATAGAAAAAAGGCAAATTGAGATCTCTCTAACCAAGAAAATACACAACTGGTATTTTCACCCATTGGTTAAGAAGAAGATCTGGGACGGTAATATTTGCTTTATAGAAAAGAAAGGTGCCTTTTGGAAGGTTCCTATTGGTCTCTGGAGGGAGGTCCTAGAAATAGGAAAAGAGTTTAATATAGAAATTGACATTGAGGGCCTTGATAAGATAATACTCAGTGACTTAACTCTGGAGGAATTCCAGGAATGGGTGGATGGATTTTTTGACGACAAAGAAATTACCCCTCGTGATTATCAGGTTGAAGCTGCATGGAAAATTGTAAAATACAGGTATTCTGTATCTGAGATTGCTACATCTTCGGGTAAGACTCTTATATCCTTCATGATTTTTGCTTTTCTTAAGCAGAGGGGACTTATTAGAAAGTTCTTAATGATTGTGCCAAACACTAACTTAGTCTTCCAAGGAAATGATGACTTTATAGACTATGGTATTGGTGAACTGGGGGTAAGAATTCAACAAATTGGCGGGGGCAGTAAACTTAGAGATGGGTGTGACCTTATTATAGGTACTTTCCAATCATTGGTTAAGAAAGACGAAGATTTCTTTGAGGAGATTGATGCAGTTTTTGTTGACGAGGCTCATCACACCAACTCAATGTCGATTAAGAAGATTGTTGCTAAATGTATGCACAGTAAGTGGAGATTTGGTTTAACGGGGACTCTTACTAAAAGGGGATCAGCTGACCATTTAACCATACAGCAATTCTTGGGTCCTGTTGTCGTTGAAATTTCCCCAGATTTCCTTTTCAAAAATAAACATGCAACACCAGTTCACATCAAGGTAGTACGGATGAATTGGCTGGATGATGAGATTAAGGGAAAGCTAGCAGATTTAAAAGCCAATTCACAAAATCTTGAGGGCAATGAACTTTATAACCTTGAAAGAAAGCTTGTAATAGAAAGTGAGAAGAGGCTTAACTATGTCGTTGAATTCATATCTAAAACATCTAAGAATTCCTTGGTGCTATTCCAATCCGTAAAAGACGAATATGGTAAACAAATCTGGAATATGCTCAGAGAGATAACCAACGATAAAGAGGTATTTTATGTTGATGGGGATACCGACGAATCCCTCAGGGAGGAATATAAGTCTAGGATGGCCAATGGAGAAAATAAAATCTTGGTTGCAACCTATGGAACTTTCTCTACTGGTATCTCAATCAACAACCTTCACAACATTTTCTTAGTTGAATCTTATAAGAGCGAGGTCCTGATTAAGCAGAGCCTTGGTAGGGGGATGAGAAAAATGGATGGGAAGGATAAGGTTAATGTGATTGACTTTGTGGATGATTTTTCTTCCCCAAGATATAAGAATTACCTCCTCAAACACAGCGAAGCAAGGATCGAGATCTACAAGAACGAAAAGTTCAAGTACAAGATCTTTAATGTTAATCTCTAATCATTTGTCCGATATATAGGATAAATGAGGAAGATAATGGATAACATAAAAGATTTTCAAAGTTTTCTCAACGAGAATGTTGAAAGAAGAGAACCATATTCTGCTACTGAGTGGATTAAGCAGAAAAGGAGAAGCATAGAGGCAGAAACCGGCGCTGAGAAAATCTATCAAATGACTTATGATGAAGGCGGGGCTTTACAGAGACTTGTAAGAGGCGCTGTAGAGGGACTGCAAAAATTGGGTCAGGGAATTGCTGATCTATTTGATTCCGGTAAGGCAGCAAGCATGGATGTTGAGGATCTAAGTAAAAACAAAGATCAGGTGTTATCCAGATGGGGAGATTCAATTAAAGCCTCTGGAAAAAACAAAAGGGGTGAATATGAGACTTTCTATAGAGATGCTATCCGAAAGGGTAAGTCGACTTTTGGTAAAGACTTTGATATAAACAACCCACAAGGAAGAGATCAACAGCTTTACAAGGATTACGTCTTTTCTGCCACAGACTATTTTGATTTAGAAAAATGAGAAACGTGCTAAAATTTGGGGATTACGTTTCGTTATTTGAAGGTGGAGCGGCGATAAAAGAATCCAGAAGGATAAAGGAGAGTGAGGTTCCAAAAACTATGGAGTCTATCAAAGAAATCCTTTTCCCTTTGCTTGGTGGTGGTGAGGTAGACAAGGAATACCTTATCATTGGTAGCATCGGTAAGAAGAAAGATCAAAACGACACATCTGGAGATATTGACCTCGGAATAGATAAAAAGTTTCTTTCGAAAAGATTAGGTGTTTCCGAGGATGATGTTCTTGGAGCTTTATATAAGAACCTTTCAGAGACACTACATAACAAACTTGGGTTTGTACCCGATATGAAATTAATGAGGGGAATCAACGTTCTTTCAATTGGCTGGCCTATAGAGGGTGATGCTGAAAATGGTATAGTTCAATTGGATCTAATTCCAATTTCTGATATGGACTGGGCTAAGTTTATTTTCTATTCCCCAGATTACAGAAAGAACGAAAGTAAATACAAATCAGCTCACAGAAACTGGCTTTTCCAAGCGATCCTTTCTGCTTTGAAGGAAGTGATATCTAAGGACGAGAATGACGAACTAGAAGATTTCTATTCTTATGCCCTAAGATTGAGCGACGGTATTTTCAAAAATAGAAAGTCCTTCAAAGGAGCTACAAAAAGACTCAAAAGTCCTAAAACAGTTAAAGGTGAAAGTACTTTGGTAACTAGGGATCCCGATGAGTTTGTTGAGATGATGTTTGGTAGCGGAATTAGAAAGGAAGATCTTAAATCTTTTGAGGATGCTTGGAAAATAGTTTCTTCCCCAAACTTTGTCCATGCAGACAAGAAGGATGAGATCCGGGATGATCTAGAAAGGTACTTAATAAACGGAGGATTTGAAATCCCCACAGAGATCAAATAATGGAATTTACTCAAAGACATAATGATTTAATCTACGGAGCACTTGAGGTTTTTCTGGAAAAGGATTCGCCATCACTTGTAGCTAGGGAAGAAGATGGACTTATTTCTTTTTCCACTGTACTTGGTTTAAGTGGTGTAATCGAAAAAGAAGAAGATGGCAGCGCTAATGTATTTCTAGAGGGACAAAAGTACTATGAGATTGAGAAAGAAGTTTTTCATCTAATAGAGAATAGAAACGAAGCCCCTGAGGTTGAATCTTTATTGGAAGAGTTGGCTATAATACATCAGATGGAATTACAAGAAAGATCGAAAATTCTTATAGAAACGATCATAAGAGGTTTAGCAAAACTTATAGTGGACCAAAAAGTAACTGTTGGAGTTGATATTCAACTTGGGCCTGTACTTATTAAGAACACAGATGACATGGGGAACGTAAAAATTCTATTGAACTAAGAGGATGGCGGGAATAAATCACTTATACGACATTTATAATAAGAAGGGATCTGATTTTGTTAATCAGCTTTTTAATCGTTATGTAACAATTAACGAAAAGATGGACGGTTCAGCCTTCTCTTTTGAGAGGGATAAGGAATCTGGTAATTTCCGTTTTTATAGGAGAGACCAAAGAAATCCTATAACTCTAGTAGATAGGACGCTCATGAAATATTATGAGAAGCCAATCCAGTATATTGAATCTCTTCCACCAAGCATACTTGAAAAAATCCCCAGAGGATGGAGATTTGGACTTGAGTATTTTTCAAACACCAAACCAGTAGAGATTTCATATGATAGATTACCAAAGAATAATCTGATTCTCTCCTATATCCACAAAATGGGTACTGGCGGTAAAATAGAAAGTACTATACAGGATAAGGAAGAATTGGATAATTGGGCAGATCTGATTGGAGTTGAAAGACCACCAATTGTTTTCCAGGGAGTGTTGGACGAAGATCAGAAATCTGAGCTTATGGAGTTTTTGAACACGCCGTTCAAAGATCTTGTTGAAAGGTTCAAAACACAATCTTTTGTTAGGTTTGTTATTAAGACCTTAAACCCGGATTTAACTAAAACTGCTCTTAACGACGACCTAGATAAGGATGTCGAGGGTATAGTTTTTAGATTTGGAGAGCTCGATGGAGATAGTGATACTGTATTAGCCAAAATGGTGGATCCTATATTCACTGAAATAGCTAAGCAAAAGTTTGCTGACAAAAAGAGTAAAAAGCCTTCGGATTTTCTTGGAATCACATTGCTTGATGTGATGAATTTCATTTTGGAAAAAGATCTTTCTGAATTTGAAGTTGAAGGTGAGTCTGAAGACGAGAGATACATTTCCTTTATGGGAGACGTATTTGTTAAATTCCTGGATGAATATGAGGAGAAGTATAAGGGTACTGATTTTGAGGAACCTGATTACTTAAAGAGGGATGAATTCAGACTGAATAAGGAAAAGATTAAAGACAGAAGAGTTCTTAAATATGTTGAGAAGGATGACTCATTTGAGTCTTTATTTAAACTCATTCTTAATTCCTTTAGGAAGATAAAAACTAGAGCTGGAGGTATCATCACCTCTGGGATGAAAGATCAGATGAATCTTTTAATCAAGGATATCAAGGATTATATTAAAAAACCAGAGAAGAAAGTAAACGAATCAAGGTTTATTAGCTTTGGTGAATTCAGAAAGGAAAACTCTCCTTCGGTTGAATATCTACAGGAGGAAGACGATTCAGATTCAAGTGATGATCCATTCTTCTCATACCAAGAATTTATTAGCAAACTAGAAACCATTGATAATGAGGAGATCCCGGCTGAGGTAGAAATGCTCAAGGAGAAAGATACGGAGGAAAGAAAACCAGTTAATGTTATAATGGGTAGATTCCAGCCTTTCCACCAGGGACATCTTAAGATGGCGAAGGATCTCATGGAGAAAAACGATCTCCCATCTTTTGTTGTTGTGGTTTATCCTGGACACAACAAGTCTGGAAAATCCCCATTTGATGAGGAGGCAATCAAAAGATATATGGATGCAATAGTTGCTAATAACGAGGAGATTGAAGGATATGTCCTTGCTACAAGAGGTCTTCTTGGGTCTGCTATTGCAAGACTAATAGACATGGGATATGACCCCAAGTTAATTGGTGCAGGCCCCGATCGAATAGACGACTACACTAAGCAGATAGACTATGTTAAGATGTCTGATATTAAGGACAAAATAAGTGATGACCTTGGTATTGTAGAAACACCAAGGGTAACGAGCGGTACTGAGGTTAGACAAGCTATGAAGGACCAAGACTTTTCTAAGTTCAAAAAGATGGTTCCAAAAGAGGTATCTAATCTTTACAACGACCTTATTACAAGCGTCAGGGACTGATATATAAAAAAATATAAATAAACCAGTGGAAAAAAGAATACAGAATTTCTCAGACTTCCTAAAATCTAGCTCTGTCAACGAAGGAGATGGGTTTGGAACCTTCCCTTTTTTGCTAGTGAAGGATGGTGATATTTATAACTACCTTTTTCAATTAGAACTTGAGAATGGATCCCAAAAAGGATTTATGCTGGTAGTTGGTAAATATTCACAGTATGAGACAATGGAGGGACCTAAAAATTCCTATGCAATTCTCAATGTAAATGAGATTGCCCCTGAAATCATAGAGGACATTGCTATTAAGAAATCAGAGATTCCTGACCTGAACGATGTTAAGTTCACTCTTAAAGATAACGATTTAAGCAGATTCTTGGAGCAGGTATCCAAAGCTTTACTAAATTATCTTGAGAAAAATCCAAAAGTAATTCGTATATTTGACGAAATGCAGGATAATATGGATATTGAAAACTATGAAGAGATGGTAAAATCCGTTTTGCTTTCTTTCTTAGGGCCAGAATGGTCTATGCAAGAAGGATCCCACAAGGGAACGTTCATAATCAGTAGATAACCTAAATCGAAACATTTACTTTTAACAATTCTATAAATAAGGAAAATTTAAACAATTATGGAAAATTTCGATCGAATCAAAGAAGTTATGGAAGCTGCAGAAGCTGACGTAGCAAAGTTTGTTGAAAAAGGCAATAAGGCAGCTGGAACAAGAGTTCGCCAAGCCATGCAAGAAGTTAAGAAGCTTGCTCAACAGGTAAGGTTGGATGTTCAAGAGGCAAAGAACAACGCTTAAGAAACCAAACTACAAACAGATATTAGGCAGCCCTTTCGGCTGCCTTTTCTGTGTAGATCAGAATGGAATAAAACCGTCCAATCGATATATAAGAAGTAAATTTTATACACATGGGATATTACGTAGCAAAAGTTAGCTTTGAATCAACTGAAACCAAAAGAAATGGTGATCCAGTAATTCACAGATCTGAATTTCTAGTTGCAGCTGAGTCTGTAATTGAAGTTGAAACAAAAGTAGCAGAGTTCCTACAGGGAACCACTGGATTCTTTGAAACCACACAGATTTCAAAATCCAAAATTGAAGCAGTTATAGAATAATGGCAAATACCGGCAGTTACATTCCACCACAATCACCCATTGCTATCCAACCAGGAGACAAGGGATTTGAAATAGTTGGGAAGGGTTACAATAGATGGCTTTGGACATTCCCGGATTGGAAGAAGGGAAAGAAGAAGATCATTAATCCTGCAGCCAACTGGGAATTGAATGCCAAACCAATGAGTCCTGCAGAAATTAAAAAAAAGATGAAGGGACTTTACCTGCAAGAGGATTCTGATGAAAGAATCGAAGGGGGTATTTCTTCTGGGAAGAATTTGGGGGATATTGCCATTATGCATACCTATGATGATTCTATGGACCACGTAGATCGTGATGCTATCGAAAAAATGCTATCACATCTGGAGAAACAACTTCAAATGGGAATTGAGGTAGAAATGGAGCACACTGACGATAGGGACTTAGCTTCTGAAATAGCTAAAGACCACTTGGTTGAGGACCCAGATTACTACACAAAGCTTCAAAAAGTCGAGGAGGGGATGAGAATTATCATACCATTCGAAAAATATAAGATTTAGCATGCCATCAGTAAGTAAATCACAACAAGCAATTATGGGCCAAGCGTGGGCTCTAAGACAAAACGAGCTAAAGCTCAAGGACATCAATGCTAAATACAGAAAGGAGATTGAAAAGATTGCCTTTGGATATAAAGACAAAGATGGTAAGTTCATTGCTCCTATGACTGACAAGGAGCTCAAAAAGTTTGCAAAAACGAAGTCTAGTGATTTACCAGAGAATGTGAAAGACGGTAAACCATTGGAGGAGAAAAAATTTACTCCTGGAATAGCTAGTTCTAAAGGGGTTCCAACATTCACCCCAAGTATCACTTTTGGTGGTGAGATTAAACCTATTATCCCTTATTTAGATACTGATGCTAAAAAAGAAAAACCAGGTAAGAGAAATCTCGAGAACCTAAAGGATTATAGAGACTGGATAAAGGAAAGAAAGAAGGGATGATTAATCTTTTTGAATTTGATAAGTATGATCCTAAATCTGAGTACCTTGAGGATGAGAGGAGAAGCATAGATCTTGATAAGATAAGAAAATCTGATGCCTATAGAGATATTATAGATCTTGGATTTTCTGATGAGACCTCTGATCAGCAAGAATTAAATAATACCCTCAAGTTCAAAAGGAAAAAACAGCCCGAGATAAATGGCTACGACGAGGTATTTTATACCATACACCCAACGGGAGTGGTTCGTAGATACAATCCAATTAAATCGGATGAAACCCCAGAGGGTCAAGGAAACACTATTAGGACTTATCCATCACCTTTCAGGAATGGCAAAGAATATAAAAAGGCACTGAGGTACCTGTTTAATTATTTGCGAAGAAAGGAATTAAGAAAGGACTACAGATAAATATAGAAACAATTTAAAGAACATAAAATGGGATGTGGATGTAATAAGGGATCAAGAACTACTACAACAACTCAAACTACTAAGCAGTATGATGATTTGTCAGGAAAGTTTATACTTGATACCAACGGTAACAAATTGCTTGTGGTTTCTCCAATATATGATGCTTACAAAGATATTGTTGGATATACCGCTAAAGACGAACAAGGTAATTCTCTTAGAATATTTGCCAAGAATGTTCAAAAAATATTAGATTAAAAATGGATTCAATGTATTATCCAACTGGAAATTCTACTAACGGACGAACTTTAGTTTGTTTGTGCTGTGAGGATCTTCCTGTAATGGAAGACCAAGAAACTCCAGATGCTATGGAACTTAAAATCAAGGAATGGTTGGACGAAAACGACTATTGTGTTGAAAAATGGCAAATGGACGAAGAAATGAAAAATTGTGGATGTGAAGGGTATGAGCTCCAAGAAATGGATGGAGGAGCACCTGCACCAGCTGGAGACGGCGGTGGAGCATTCGCTACTCTAGGCACTACTCAGGGAATGGGAAATGTTGAAGCCCCTTCGTCAGGTGGTACCAATGCAGATTTCTATAATGGAGCAGTTGGATCTGGAGATAAGTTTCCTTCTCTTACTGTAGGAACCCCAGCAGCAAAAGGAGCTGGTAAAAAGAAGAAAAAGAAAGACCGTGTTATTAAAAGTTTTGATGATTTTAAGGAGATGATGAAGTCTTTGCAGAAATAAGACGAAAAGTCATATGAGATTGCTAAAAGGTGCCAAAAAGGCACCTTTTTCTTTGTTTTTTAGTATTGGAATAGGATTTGAACTATTGGTAGTAAAAAAAAACAAACTATGAACAGAACAACTATCTACAGTCCTTTGGAAATGATGGAAAAGATTTTCAACAACACCAATCCGGTTATTCAAAGCCGCAATTACTTTGTTGATGAAAAGGATAGCGAGTATGTTTTAGAAATACCTGTTTCTGGGTTTTCTAAAAATGATATTTCGGTTGACGTTGAGGGAAATTTCTTAGTTATTACTGGTGAGGATAACGAGTCGTATTGGACGGACGATTTTACAAAGAAGTTCAAGCTACCCAATGAAGCTGATGCTGATTCGGTTAAAGCAAAAATTGAGGATGGCGTTTTAAAGGTTTCCATAGGTAAAAAGAAAGAATCCATGCCTAAGAAAATTAAAATCGCTTAATACCGAAATTTTTCTTACATTTAGAAATAATAAAGCTCGATCATTAAAGATTGAGCTTTTTTATTATGTCGAGGGAAAAAGAAATATTTGAAAGATTCGCAAGAGAGATTGCACAGGAAATCCTGGAGAAGGAAAAGAATCCGGATTACCAAATTATACTTGACCGTAGGTCTGTAATAGATAAGCTTTCGTCAATCATGGGTAAGGGTTATTCAGAAACAGCATCAGAGTTCGACAAAAAGGTAAATGCATACCTCAAAAAGCTAAGGAATAGATAATGGAAAGACTGATTCAGGAAGACTATGTGGATAATCCATGGAAGATGACCGTGATCTGCATCCTCTTGAATCAAACCACCAATCAGCAAGTTAGGAAAATACTTACCCCTCTCTTTGATTTAATTGAATCTCCAGAGAAATGCTCTTCTCTAGATGTTAGCGAAATCTATCCCATTATAAGAGGAACTGGGTTTGGGAATGTAAAAGCTAAAAGAATAGTCTCGATGAGCCAAAAGTGGATCAGTGGGTTTAAAAGTGTAGAAGATTTGCCTGGGATTGGAAAGTACGGTAAAGAATCCTGGGATATTTTTGTAAACCACAAAACTGACTTTGTGCCTACTGATAAAAAACTTAGGATGTATTTAGAGTCCCTTGATCACCTTGACTAAATCTGGGTGTGGAGGACAGCTAAGTCTATCGATTCTTACATTGCTATGTGACCAAAGGCCCTGTCCGCCCATAAGGGCTTCATCGGATAATTCAAACCCACCATAAACCCCAAATTTTTCAATTTCTTTTTTCAGCCCTCTTTTAAGGTTGATCTCATATTTTTCGCTGAGTTCTAATATAAGGGATTTAAGGGATTTAATCTGAGCATCCGAGTAGCTGTGGAAATATCTTGTTCCTCTAAATGGTGATTCTAATTCAGTAACCTGGTTTTTGTTAACCTTTATCTGGGTAGATGTGTAGAAATCCCCATTTTCCGTTTTGGTCAGAGGACCATAGTTGCATATATCAATTCCTATACTCTTTTGATTAAGAAATGTGTTATTCTTTGCTTTGATGAATAGATGGTGTGACCACATTGTTTCATCGAATGCTCTGTAGATGACTCCATCATATTTTTTGTCACCTTTGCCATCTGGTGATTGTCCTCCAATAGCAAAAGCGCTCGAAGATCTAATTTTATTGGTGGAGTTTTTTCTATCCCTTCCCCAAGATTCTATTAGCCAGTCGGGTCTGTAATGACCACTGGAATCTCTTAGAAATATTGAATCCTTTGGATGTGGTTGTTGATAATATGCACTTTCTGAAAGTGGATAGTCAATATAGTCCAATTCTCTGGTATTTATTTTTCCTCAGAGGTCTTGGCCGTTGGTGAAAGTTCTTCGTGTATTCTTTGCTTTAAATACTTTACCAGGTTTTTTGGCGCCTCGCCTCTTTTTACCATTTCGGAAAATTCCTGTTCTTCGGCTAGGGTGTCTAAATAGTTATAAAGATCCGTGCTTTGGAACATTGAATCAACTACCTGTGGTGTTTGCGTGTAAGCAGGTCTGTAGTTTCTAGAATTGACATTATCCTTGTACCATTCCCCAGGAACAACCACGCTTCCAGGTGCTGCTGAAATATAATATTCATTAAGGAAATTCTCGAAACTTTTGATCCTGCTATCCATAAGTATGTTGTATATATCTTTTGAGATCCTCTCCAAAGATGTACTCTCAAATTTTATTCCATGATTGTAGATATTGAAAATAAAGGAACATATTTAAAGGTATCATCATACTCTGAAGATGGTGATTTAATTTTTGTTGATGTTCCAGTCCCGGAAGAAGAGAGATTTATTTGGGAAAAGTGCTCACCCAATGATAGGAGAAAAGAAGCTGATTGGCAGTCTTGGGATGGAATGGCTGTTAGAAAGGTCAAGACCCAGAAGTATGACAAATATAGGATGGTTCAGATTCTGGAAGAAGCTGATCCAGAACTAACTAAGTCCCTTTGGGATTTCCAGATTCCAAAAAAATACTTTGTGGATATTGAGGTCGAGATGACCGACGAAATGGGGGATTCTTTGGATACTGCTAATGCTAAGAATAAAGTACTTTCGATCGGTATTGCAACCGATAGATGTAAGTCGATAATTCTAGGACTGGACCCACTTTCAGCTGAAGAACAAGCAGACATTTACAAAAAGACCAATGAGTACTTGGAGCCGATGGGGGATGAATGGTCTTTCAAGTACCATCAGTTTGAGTCGGAGTATGATATGCTTTATACTTTCTTCAAGAAATTGGCTCCTAAAATGCCACTGATTACCGGATGGAACTGGTTTGGGTATGACTGGCCGTATCTGGTTAATCGTGCTAAGAGACTTGGTATCGACCCCAAGGTAATTTCACCAGCCAATTGGCTTATAGGTAAGAACAATCTTCCCATGCACTTACTAATGGTCGATTATCTTGAGATCTATAAAAAATGGGATCGAACAATTAAGATCAAGGAGAGCAATAGATTGGACTACGTAGCGGAAAAGGCTACAGGATTAAAGAAGATAGTATATGAAGGATCTTTGAGGGACCTTTACCAGTCTGACTTCCCTAAGTTTATTCTTTACAACGTAATTGACTGTGCTCTTGTCCACTATATTGATGTGAAGCTAAAAACACTGTTAACTTATTTTAAAATAGCCAACCTCAACCGTGTTGAAATCAGTAGGGCACTTTCTCCAGTGTGGGCGACTGAGGTTATGATGCTCAAAAAGTTCTTGGAGAGGAATCAGGTCTTTGTGAACGAGAGGAAGGAAGAAAGCCACGTCAAGTTTATTGGTGGATATGTGAAAGAGCCTATCAAGGGACTACACGAATGGGTTGCTTGTTACGACTTTGCTTCCCTATACCCAAACACGATTGTCCAATGGGGTATTTCTCCGGAGGTTTATAAAGGTAAACTTGGAAAAGATATATCTGAAGCCAAAGAGGGATGGGTGAAAACCTCTTCCACTGCTCTCTTTGGTGGGGATGATGAAAGTCCAATTCTGAAGACAATAATTAAGGATCTGTACTCAAAAAGGAAAGCAACAAAAAAGAGAATGCTTGAGTTACAAATAGAAATTGACGGATTGGAGAAACAATTGAAAAAATTAACATAGAATTTTCCTAAAATCACCGCACTTTAGGGACCCACTTGATATATAAAAAACCTAGAGACGGGAAGGGATTTTAAAAAACTATTGCAAACAAACAAATATGGCAAATACAGATAATCAATGTGCAGACCTACAGATCGAAAACCTTTATCCCGAATCTAAAGATACTCTAGGCGACATTCTAAATCTTCAGGCAGAAACCCAGAAGAATGTTTATGGTTACAACTTCGACGAGATGTCTCTAAGAGACCTTATGGAGTTTTGGCACATGAACAATCACGCATTAATCGACGAGATCCACGAGGCAACTGATGCTCTCGGTGGTATTAAAGACGGTAACGGAAACGCTATTTGGAAAAGGTGGAAAAGTGCATATACCACTTATTCAGACAAAAGCTTTTCTGACCTCTCCGAATCCGACAAAATGGAGTGCAAGTTTGAAATTGTAGACATGCTACATTTCTTTATGAACTATGCAGCCTCCATAGGAATGACCTCCCAGGAAATGTACAACATGTACATGAGTAAGAACGAGGAAAATCGTCGAAGACAGGCAAACAATTACTAAACTAAAAAAAACAAAGTATTAAATTATGAAGGAGGACTATTCGCTACCGGAACCTATTTTACAAGAAAATCCTAACAGATTTGTTATATTTCCTATCCAACACCAGGAGATTTGGGAGATGTACAAAAACCAGGAAGCTTGTATCTGGACAGCAGAAGAAATTGACCTTTCGGCAGATATTGACGATTGGAGAAACAAGTTGAATGACAACGAAAGACACTTTATCAAGCATGTGTTGGCATTCTTTGCTGCATCAGACGGTATTGTGAATGAGAACTTAGCTGAAAATTTTGTCAGGGAGGTGCAATACTCGGAAGCTAAATTCTTCTACGGGTTCCAGATTATGATGGAGAACATCCATTCTGAGACCTATTCACTTCTGATTGATACCTATATTTCTGATCAAGCTGAGAAGAAAATGCTTTTCAATGCAATTGAAACTATCCCAGCAGTTAAGAAAAAAGCTGAATGGGCTTTAAAGTGGGTTGAATCTGAGCATTTCCAAGAGAGACTAGTTGCCTTTGCAGCAGTGGAGGGTATATTCTTCTCTGGTTCTTTCTGTTCAATCTTCTGGCTTAAAAAGCGTGGATTGATGCCTGGATTAAGCTTCTCAAACGAACTTATTTCAAGAGACGAAGGTATGCACTGTGACTTTGCAGTACTCCTACACAACAATTACCTAGCTAATAAGGTATCTGAGGAGAGAATCAAAGAAATCGTTCTCAGTGCACTGGAGATTGAAAAAGAATTTATTACTGAATCTTTGCCTGTTAAGCTAATCGGTATGAACCAAGATCTTATGAAACAATACTTAGAGTTTGTTGCTGACAGATTGCTTGTAGATCTTGGATGTTCAAAGGTTTTCAATGCAGAAAACCCATTTGACTTTATGGCAAACATTTCTTTACAAGGTAAGACCAACTTCTTTGAAAAAAGAGTTGGAGAATACCAAAAAGCTGGAGTGAAAAATTCCTCCGAAAATGCGTTCGATATGGACGTAGACTTCTAAAAAAATAAAAGCAAGCATGTACGTAACTAAGAGAGACGGATCCAAAGAAGCGGTTAGATTCGATAAGATTTCTAATCGTGTAAAAAAGATGACTTATGGCCTGAACAACGACTTTGTTGATTGGATGGGCATTTCACAAAAGGTAATCGCTGGAATATATGATGGAATTTCAACAGGTGAGTTAGATAATCTAGCTGCTGAAACCTCAGCATCACTTATTCCAAGTCACCCAGACCATTCAATTTTGGCAGCAAGAATTGCTATTTCTAGATTGCATAAGTCTACAAAGAAGAAATTTTCTGAAACGATTGAGGATTTGTATTCCTACATCGACCCAGAAACTAATAAGCCTGCAGGTCTTATTGGTGATGAAACCTACGAGGTAATAATGAAGAATAAGAAAAAATTTGATTCTGCCATTATACATGATAGGGATTTCAACTTCGAATACTTTGGATTCAAAACGCTTGAAAAAAGTTACCTCCTTAAAATGCATGGAATGCCAGCAGAAACCCCACAACATATGTACATGCGTGTTGCGGTAGGTATCTGGGGAGATGATATTAAAAATGCTCTCAAAACATATGAGCTTCTCTCAACTCATATGATGACACATGCAACTCCAACGCTATTTAATTCCGGTACTAAAAAACCACAGCTATCTTCCTGTTTCCTTTTAACTATGCAGGAAGATTCTATTCCTGGAATATACAAGACCCTTTCTGATGTTGCGATGATTTCTCAGAATGCTGGTGGTATTGGTCTTGCTATACACAACGTAAGGTCAACTGGTTCTTATATCAGAGGTACAAACGGAAAATCGAATGGTATTGTGCCTATGCTTAAGGTATTCAATGAAACCGCTAGATATGTTGATCAAGGTGGGGGTAAAAGAAAAGGATCTTTTGCTATCTACCTAGAACCATGGCACGCTGATGTTGAAGACTTCTTGGATTTAAGAAAGAACACGGGTAAGGAAGAGAGAAGAGCTAGAGACTTGTTCCTTGCCCTTTGGGTTTCCGATCTATTCATGGAAAGGGTAGAAAAAGATGAAATGTGGTCTTTATTCTCTCCTTCTGAGGTACCTGGACTTCATGAAGTCTATGGACAGAAGTTTAATGAAATGTACATAGCAGCTGAAGAAGCTGGAAAAGCAAAGAAAACCATTAAAGCAAGGGAACTTTGGGGAAAGATTATTGAGTCACAAATTGAAACTGGAACTCCTTACGTCCTTTATAAAGACTCTGCAAATAGAAAATCAAACCAGCAGAATTTAGGGACCATCAAATCTTCGAATTTATGCTGTGAGATTATCGAATACACAGACAAGGATGAACAAGCAGTTTGTAACTTGGCCTCTATCCCAGTTAACAAGTTCTTAAAATCTACAGATGCGAGAACCTCAAAGATTACCAGAGGAAAATGTGAGGTTGATCATGACTACTTATATGAAGTATCATATCAAACTGCTGTAAACTTAAATAGGGTAATTGATGTAAACTTCTATCCTACTGTTGAGACTAGAAGGTCTAATATGAGACACCGCCCAATTGGTATTGGAATCCAAGGCTTAGCAGATCTTTATGCAACAATGGGTATTCCATTTACTTCTGATGAGGCAAGGAAAATTAACTCCGAACTATTTGAGACGATTTATTTCGCATCAATGACAGCTTCTAAAGATCTTGCTAAGAAATTTGGATCTTACGAAACTTTTGAAGGGTCTCCGTTAAGTGAGGGTAAATTCCAATACAATCTTTGGCAGGTTAATGATGAGGATCTTTCAGGAAGATGGGATTGGAAAAAGCTCAGGAAAGATGTTATGAAGCACGGAGTTAGAAACTCTCTCCTTCTTGCACCTATGCCAACAGCTTCGACAGCTCAAATTATGGGTAACAATGAAGCTTTTGAGCCTTTCACTTCTAACATCTATACCAGAAGAACTCTAAGTGGTGAGTATGTGATTATTAATAAGCACTTAGTTGGGGATCTAATCTCTTTGGGTCTTTGGAATGAGGATATGAAGAATATGATCATCATCCATAAAGGCTCTGTACAGAATATTCCGAACATCCCTGATGACATCAAGGAGATCTATAAAACAGTTTGGGAGATCAAACAGAAGGATCTCATCGAAATGTCTGCTGACCGTGGTAAATTCATTTGTCAATCACAATCTCTAAACCTATTTATAGAGGGCGTTAATGCTGCCAAACTTACTGCAGCTCATTTCCATTCTTGGAAATTAGGCCTTAAAACTGGTATGTATTACCTAAGAACAAAAGCTGCAGTAGATGCTCTTTCAGGTCTTGGTATTGACACGAGCAAATACAAAAAGGTAGAAGAAACTGCTCCAGCACCAAAACAAGTTGTTGTAGAACCACAACCTAAAGCAGCAAATGAAGATCTAAAAGCTCTGGCAGAGCAAACTATGAACGATCTTTCTTGTAGCTTGGACAACCCAGACGATTGCTTGTCTTGTGGTTCTTAAATAAATATACTACGATGGATAAGGTACGTAATTTTGAAAATTTTATTGCTATAAACGAAAGGGTTATCCCAGATAAACAAGGAGAGATCCTTGTTATTCTGGGTCCTCCGGGATCTGGTAAAGGAACTTTATCGAAGAAGCTTGTTGAAAGGAACAACTTTACCCACATTTCTACCGGTGAGTTAATTAGAAATTCCGACGATAAGGAATTAAAGAAAACTGTAGAGAAGGGGGATTTCATTCCAGATCGAGTTATGGTAAGGATGTTAAGAAAGGCACTAGGAAAGGTTGATTTAGAGAACGGGGTTATAATTGATGGGTTTCCAAGAAACGTTAAACAGGCTAAGCTACTTGATTCCCTTCTTGGAAAGCTAGGTGTAGGTTTAAATCACGTGATCTATCTAGATTTGGGCGAAGAAAAAGCCAAGGATAGGATCATGAAAAGAGCCGAGAAAGAAGGTCGTGCCGATGATAAGGATCCAGAAATCATATCCAAGAGATTCAAGGAATATAAGGAGAAAACTTTACCCCTAGTCAAGAAGTATAAAAAAAGTAGAAAGCTTGTTAAGGTAGATGCTTCTAAAAAAATAGAAAGGGTCTATAAGCAATTGCTTGATAAAATCGGGATTAGTTACAAAACTAAAGATGAAGAAGGGAAAGAAAAAACTTCCTGATAGCATTGTTTATAATGAAGATACTGAGAAGTATGATGCCTTTCTAAAGCCATATGCAACCTCAATATCTTCGCCTAAAATAGATGTTTCTGGTTTAGCACTATTCAAACAACGTGCTGCAATACATTCTAATCACAAATTTGGTAAAAGAGCAGAAGAGATTAAAGATCAAATCTCCGATCTGCTTCAGGAATTTGAAGACAATGAGCTTGTCTGGAATTCTACTATGTCATTTGAGGCACATATTGGAACAGAGATATATCTATATGAAAATTCAAAGGGAGAAACTTTTGCAAGTCTTATTTCTCCTGAAGAATGGAATCACAAATTCCCATTCTTTGGTAGGTTTAAATTAGACACAGATTTTTCCTGGAAAAGGATAAGAGATTAAAATGAGTATTCATCAAGATAAATTGGTAGATGATTTTCTAGCAAAAATTGAATCTGAGCTAGAGCATAAGAAAAAACTAAATCTTTCTGAGAAAGAACAGTTGGAAACAATTGTTGAGGTTATTACAAACTATCTCAGATACTTTGCTGAGGTTGATGTAAAAGAACCTAAATTTATTAGGGGAAAGCACCCACATGTAATCATCGATGCACCAAAGGTCGATGTTGAGGATCTCATATCAGCTGTCGAAAAACTTTTCATGGAGCTTGGAATTCGTTTTAAGAGGCATAGGTTCCAAGGATCTTTATCACTACTTTCAGCCAAAAATAACACGGTTCCTGGGCTTGTTTATGGCAGGGGATATTTTCTGGTTACCCCATCTACTAAATTTAAGGCTACTGGATCTACACTTAGAATTGAATGTCTAAGGGAAAACCAGGTGGTAAAGGTTCTTGATGGTAAATTGGACAATCTCACTCTGGTTTATTGGAATGGTCGAGGAATGAGTAGAATGGCTTTTGATCCTGTCTGTGAGGATGAAAAGAAAAAAGCTATTGAATACCCGGACGACCAAACGGGTTTTGTAACCCTAGATCTTGTTGCTAGAAAAAAGGAAAAAAACATCAAGGCGGTTGGCGATTTCACACTTACCCTTAATGATGAACTGATTCTCGAAAGAATTACCTCATTAGCTCGAGGATAAGGTGAAATTTTTCTAATAATTGGGATATAAATAGAAACGACAATATTTAGTTTCTATGGCTTCCAAGACCAAAAAGAAAAGGACAAAAAAATCTACTACCCCCAGTAAATCAAAATCTTCAAACCAGCAGGTTGATTTAACAAAGCAAGACATTTCACTTTGTCTTGTTATGATTGTAAAGGATGAGGAGGACACTATTAGGAGGTGTCTCACTCAAGTTTCTCCTTACATTTCCTATTATGTCATAGTTGATACTGGATCCTCTGATAATACTATCCAGGAGATTAATTCTACTATGGAAGAACTCGGTATTGACGGAGAGGTTCACGAAAGACCTTGGGTAAATTTTGAGGTAAACAGAACAGAAAGTTTACAACTTGCTAAGGGAAAATGTGATTATAGGTGGATAATCGATGCAGACGATACATTTAGAGTAGCAAATCCTGAGGTAAATCCTTTTAGCAATTTACCAAAAGAGAAGGTTGATTGCTTACAGATTCTTTATAAGCTCAACAACCTTCAATATCATAGGGCTCAAATTGTAAGATCTGACCAGGATTGGGTTTATAAGGGGGTACTCCATGAATATTTGGAATTACCTGGGAAGGAACCTTTGATTCAATACCAGATCCCTAGAGATAAATGTTACGTTGATGCCGACATCAGCCCGCTTAAAAGGGCAAATACACTTGAAGAGAAATATGCGAATGATGCTAATATTCTCGAAAAAGCACTTGAGGATGAGCCTACAAATACAAGGTATATGTTCTATTTAGCACAAAGCTATAGGGATTCAAACCAGAAAGTGAAGGCGATCGATGCTTACGAAAAAAGGATTGAAGCAGGTGGATGGGAAGAAGAGGTATACTATTCAATGTATATGATCGGAAAAATCAAAGAGCAGTTAGGAAGACACCCAGATGAGGTTATACAAGCTTATTCTAGAGCATGGGAATATAGGCCAGAAAGACTTGAAGCTGTTTTCCATGCAATGAGAAAACTCAGAGAGAGGGGAAGATGGGTAATGTCGTTTACCTATGGCAACATGGCAGTCAAAAATCCGGGAACTTCTGATATACTATTCGTTGAGCCAGAGGTTTGGCAGTGGAGACTTTTGGATGAATATGCTTTAGCAGCTTTCCACACTGGAAATCCAGAGCTAGCATTCGAAAAAATAGATGCGGTTGTTAGAGAGGAATTCTTCTCATCCCTCCCACCAAACGAGAAAGATAGGATGCTCAAAAACCTAGACCATTATAGAAATGCTGCAGCACAAAAGGCAGAAGCTATAAAATCAAGAGAAGCCGTTAAACAATAAATATTTAGGATGGCAAAAATTCTTTCCATATCTGCAATTGCACACGATTGTGGTGTAGCTTTTATTGAGGATGGAATAATAAAATATGCTTTTGAAGAAGAAAGATTCCGAAGAGTAAAGGGGATTTTTATACAGTTCTTGTTTCCCGAGCTTTCCTTACAAGCTTTGGAAAAAGAAACTGGGGTAACTCCATTTGATGAAGATGTTATAGTTGTTATGCCAAAAGCTGTTTTGTGTGGATTGGATTACCTTGCATCCATACTCGACATCAAGGACATCTACCTTTATGATCACCACTTTTCACATGCTTGCACTGCATATTACCTCTCTGGATTTAAAGAGGATACTTTGGTTTTTAGTTATGATGGAGGGGATGGAAACGGAATAAGTGATAATGTTCTCACTAAAGATGTAATCCAAAAAATAAGAGAGCAGAGACTACCATTCCGAAAGATCAATATGGAGGAGGAAGAATTCATGGAGTTAGCGAAAAGAGTGCAAAAAGATTCTGATTTTGTTAACCAGATTGAAATCTGGAATGATTCTTGGTGGCTAAAAGAGGATCACACACAAAGCAGTAATCGAGCGTCTGTTTATATTGGTCAAGGAGGAAATTTAGAACTTAGAGATTTTGCAAAAAATTTTGGTTCAGTTGCGGAGTTGTGGAATTCTTTCTGCGTTTCTAATAATATGATAGGTGGAAAGGATGAGGGTAAAATTGTTGGACTAGCTTCACAAGGTAAGTTTAACCAGGAAATGTTTGATTCTATCGGGGATCTTTTTAAATTTAATGGGGATCTGAGATGGGGTAATTTTTACGATGTCAATTTATATTTCGGTTCTTTGGATCTAGACAATCCTGAGATCAGAAGGGATGCTGCATATATGCTTCAATACTTAACCGAAAATTATTTTTTAGATACAATCCAATTCCTAAAATCAAAATACCCACATTGTAAAAAACTAGCACTTTCTGGTGGGCTTTTTTCAAACGTAAAGGTCAACCAAAAGATTAATGAACTTTCAGAATTTGATGAGATTTTCATATCACCAGGGATGGGTGATGGTGGTATTGCACTGGGAGCCGCAATAGCTAAAGCGAAGGAGCTTGGTGAATTCGAGGTCCAGAGGGTTAAGAATGTTTTTTGGGGCAACAAAACTGAAATTCCATCACCACAGCTAAATATTGAATCCAGTGATATAGACTACAACGAAATTGCTTCAGAGCTTGATGCTGGGAAAGTAATCGGGGTATTTACAAATAGAAGAGAATGGGGACCAAGAGCTTTGGGTGGGACCTCTATTATGTTTGATCCAAGAAGAAAAGATGCACAGGAGTATGTGAATACTAGACTTAATCGAAACGAGGTAATGCCTTTTGCTCCCGTTGTTATGGATGGGTTTGAATCGATACCCTTTCATTGTTACAAATCAAAGTATGCTGCTCAGTTTATGACGTTGTGCTATGATGTAAAGGATGAATGGGTTAATAGAATACCTGGGGTAATTAACACATATGATAATACTGCAAGAATTCAGATTGCTAAGCCTGACAATAAGCCATTCTTCCCCATACTTGAAGCTTTCAATGAAATGACCGGTATACCTCTTCTCATGAATACCTCTTTTAATGTCCACGGTGAACCAATTATCAATACAACGGATCAAGCGATTAATCATTTGTCGGAAGGTGTAGTTGATGTTCTTATTATAGGGAATAAAGTATATAGGATTAAGTCTTCCTTATTTGACACTTGATAGATATATAAACTATGAAATTGAGGAGCTTTACATCCTATACATCTCACAATATAAGTGAATCTTTAAAGTACCATTTAGAGAAGGGCCTTTCCTTAATGGAGAGTGTTTATAGGATTGAATCCGATTCGTGGTTAGATCTAATCAATGAATCTAGAATTCTTTGGTTGAATGAGGAGATTGATCTTGAACTAGATGATGTTTTTCTGATAAGTACAGATGCTGGTGAAAAAGCTAATTATGCTGGTGAAGATGTAATACTTGACGTTCCTTTTGAACTTAACGAAGAAGAGTATCAGGGTAGACAAGTAAAGCTAAACAAGCCTTTTAGAACCCCCGGGGAAACTAGAAAATTTGCAGTATACACTAAGAATGGTGAGGGCAAGGTTGTCAAGGTAAGGTTTGGACAGCCGGGGCAAAGGATTAAAAACGATGACAAGAAAGCTTCAAAGTCGTTTAGAGCTAGACACAGATGTACCGAGCCAGGACCAAAGTGGAAACCAAGATATTGGTCTTGCAATGTTCACAGGTATCACAAGCTTTTGGGTCTTAAATCTAACAACCCTTGGTAAGCCCATTTTCTGAGGAGAGAATATCAAGCACAGAATTTATAAGATGCTTTGATCAGGACGTAGATCCAGCAGAATTAAAGTGGCACCAGGACTGGGAGGATCGGACTATTCAATTTTTGGAATTTAATGATTGGATGTTCCAGTTTGATAACGAGCTTCCTATAGAATGTAGTGGTGAAATCTTTATTAAAGCAGGGACTTGGCACCGGGTGATTAGAGGAAGTGGTAGTTTAAAGGTAAAGATTACTAAACACCATCTATCTGAAGATATATAAACAAAGAAATTTTTCGAGATGAACAATTTAAAATTATACGAAGAGTTTGCTAATTCTATTTACGAAGGAGTAACCCCAGTTTATGATGAGTCTAAGTTTAGAAAGAATGTAAACGTAAGACCTGAGATGGAGCTTAAATATTCTGAAGTAATTCCAGCACTGAGAGATTTGTTAGCTCAAAAGGAGTCTGGACAGATTGAAAGCATTACAGCCATTGCAGAAGTACCGACACAAGGTAAGGGTGCACCTGACTATGTAAAGGATGTTATCAATCAGGAAAGGGAGAGATTAGCAAGACAGTACAAATCCACTATTGGTAAATCCATTGATACTGATGTTGATGCTGAAGAGTTTGATTTTGATCTAAATAGATTCGGTGATAAAAGAACAATCTTCTTTGATTCTGAGTTTATTGTCGATAGGATAGAAACAATAGAGGGTAAAGATTATGTCATAGGAATCCCCGTTTCACTCAAGGATAAAGGATACGAGGCAAAAATTCTACCAATCAAAATCGAGGAGATTTACTTCGAGCCAGCTGGTGAGTAATCTATAATCGAACGATATACAAAAGCGGGTCTTCCCGCTTTTTTTGTGAAATTTAATCAAGACCTACACATATAACCTCAAACAATTATAGTTAATGGCAACTAAAGATATACAGGTACTTACCGACTTTGAACACATCCTCAAGAGACCTACCATTTATGTTGGTTCGGTTAAGCTCAGCGAGGAAATTATACCTATTGTTAAAAGTGATAGAATAGATTCAGTTGGGTATCAAATTTCGGTTGGAATGTATAAACTCTTTGACGAGGTCTTTTCAAATTGCGTAGATGAAGCAAAGAGAATGAAAAAGAACATGCCATCCATCTCAGTCGAAGTTGATTCTAAGACAAACACGATTAAGATTACTGATACTGGTGAAGGTTTTGTAAATGGATCAGCACTAAATAAAAAGAGTGGATTATCCAATATTGCAACTGCGGTATCTATGTTAAGGGCAGGTTCCAATTTTGATAACGACAACGTATCTGAAACCCTAATTGGTACAAACGGAATGGGAGTAAGTCTTGTAAATGCAATGTCAAGCTTTTTCTCAATAGAAACCACAAACCCAAACGAGTATTACTACCAGGAGTGGAAAAACTTCAAACCACAGAAAGCAAAAATTCTGAAAAGAGGTAGGAATAAATTAGGTACCTCAGTAAGCTTTACCCCTCTCCCAAATATTTTCGATAAGTGTAAATGGAATAAAGACATTTTGCTGTCTCAATTGCTTCTCAAGAAGAGAGTGCTTGAAACTGAGGAGAACACGAAGAACATTAAGATCAATTTCATTTGGGATGGTAAAGAGGTTCCAGTAGACACCAGCATTTTCAAGCAGATCTCATACAAAACAAAAATCGGTGAACTGCTAATTTGGGAAAAGGCACCAGACTCTGGATCATTCTCTTTTGTGAATTCTGCTATTTGTACTGGGATTCATCAGAAGATTATTATGGATCAGATTAATAACAATCTTGATGATTCCCTCGCACACCACTTCTATGACTTTTGTCTAATTATTAATCTCCCACCGGCCCTTGTTAAGTTTGGTGACCAAAACAAAACCAAATTTGTCACTAGAAGGGAAGATGTTGAAAATATAATTGTGAACAGCTTTGGGTCTTCGCTAAAGAAATTTTACAACACACCGCTTTTCAAAAAAATTAGGAAGGAAGTAGAAGCAAGAAAAAGGGATGCGAGTCTTAAAAAAATACGCAAGGAGAAAAAGAATACGAGGGTAAAATTCTCAAATAAGTATTTTCCTCCAACCTCCAGGAATGCCGAGAACCTCTTCATCGTGGAAGGATTAAGTGCTATGGGATCCATTCTTCAAAAAAGGAACCCAACACGTGATGGTGTTTATGCACTTAAGGGTAAAATTAAGAACGCAAGAAGTCTCTCAGATCTTGCTGACAACAAGGAGATCCTGGAGTTGATGCAAATACTAAACTTGGAACCTGAAAGACCAGATCTGGCTTGTCCATACGATAATATAGTAATTGCTACTGACCAGGATCCCGATGGTGCCCACATTACTTCCCTCCTAATAAATCTTTTCTTTAAGTGGTTCCCCTGGATTGTTGAAAACAAGAAATTGAGCTTTCTAGAAACACCTCTTGTTTCTGTGGGTGATAGAAGTAAGACCTATTATTACTCTCTGGAAGAATTTAAAACCAAAAGCCAGGGTAAAAGGATTTCTAATGTTAGGTATCTAAAGGGTCTTGGTTCCCTGTCTTTAGAAGATTGGGATCATGTAATGAAGAACAAGAAGATTACCAAAATCGTCAAGGATAGGAAATCCAATGCAATGCTTGAGATGGCTTTTGGTAAATCTTCTGACGCCAGGAAGGTTTGGTTATCAAATTTCTCCTGATTCGTTTTTACCTAACCGGATAAATCCTTATTATTACCCCATGCAAAGGAAGTTTGGATATTGTTGTATAAATCTTTCGTTGAACGAAGGCGTCAAAAAGAAAGATAGAATTACGACAAATCGCTCAATGACCAAAAAGACTTTCCTTGCCAAAGGTATAGCTTACGCTTCTGAGTTGTCTTTGCAAAACGTAAAAGACCTCAAGAAAATACTTGAGTGGAACTACGAGAATGAAATTCTAATGTATAGAATGAGTTCAGACATGTTCCCGTGGTGCTCGGAGTATGAGCTAGAAGATCTTCCACACATACATGAAATAAAGGAAGCACTTAAACAAGCAGGAGATGTAGCATTATCCACGGGGCAAAGAATCACGTTCCACCCCTCGCCATATTCTGTTTTAGCTTCTCTAAGGGATGATGTTGTAGATAATGCAATTAAGGAGCTTAGTCAACATGGTGAAATCATGGATTTAATGGGATTACCTAGGAATCACTATTATCCCATTAACATACATGTGAATACCACTCAACCTACAAAGGAGGAAGCTGCAAAAAGATTTTGCGATAACTTTGACCTACTACCAGAATCTGTGAAATCTAGACTGGTTGTTGAGGTGGATGATAAGGGTTCTCAATACACCTCGGTTGATCTGAAAAGCATGGTTCACGACGAGATAGGAATTCCTATAACATTCGACTATTTGCACAACAGATGCAACCCACCAGTTGGTCTTTCTGAATCTGAGTCATTGAAGATTTGCATAGACACGTGGCCGGATGGAATTACACCGTTAACACATTTTTCTGAGTCTAAAGCACTGTTTGAAGACAACTCTGCAAAGGAGCTAGCACACTCGGATTGGATACACGAAAAGATCGAAACATATGGGTTCGAGTTTGATATAGAATTGGAGGTAAAACAAAAAGATAAAGCCCTTTTGGATTACCACCATAATATCGAACAAATCCTATGTCTCAAGAGCTAACAAAAGAAGATCTAAAAAAATTTGAAGAATTTGAAAAAACCATTCTTAACCTTAAAGATTCATCCGTAAGATATAAGAGGGATGATGAAATGGAGGTACAGATAAAGAAAGAAGTACTTTACTCAAACTTTGGAAAGGACAAAGTAGATCAGATTTTGGAAAAGCTAAAGGTTAATTTTACCGATTTAATCGATCACAAGGTTTATATAGAGATATATAAATTTTTAGACTCATAACAAACCAATGAATATAGACCCTGGAAATTATCACTTCTCAGATTGGGGCTCGTCCTTCGACGATCATCCCCAATATGATATATTGAAGTGTCATGTTGAAAGAGCAGTTCAGGATCTTTTTCTAAATGCTCTTAGACTTCAATCAGAGGATTTCGTCTATATTTTCGATACTGAAGAAAAGATAGACGATTTTTGTAGTAGGATGATTGGTTATTGGGAAAGAGAAGAGGACTACGAAATTTGTGGTGAGATCGTTTCTCTAAGAAAAGACTTAAAGAGCAAGTGGTATCTAATACCACCAGTGGATAGAGGAAAAGAAATAGTAATTCGTGAATGGCTTAAATCCTCTTTCTAAGGATATAAAATGAAGCCAGATTACTATAACATACTTGGGGTAAATCGGAATTCTTCCCCCGAGGAAATCAAAAAAGCTTACAGGAAATTAGCACTGAAGTATCACCCAGATAAAGCGGGTGGTGATCCAGAAGCTGAGAAAAAATTTAAGGAGATTGCTGAAGCATATGATACCTTAAGTAATCCGGATAAAAAGTCCAAGTACGACAACCCAAACCCATTCGGTGGATTTGGAAGAAACCCATTTGAAAATGGATTTGGAGGTTTCCATGGCGGTAATTTTTATGAGGGGGATGTTATCAAAAAAGGCAACAATATAAATGCCAAAGTTGAAATAACGCTCGAAGAGGTTCTTAATGGTGTTAAAAAGAATGCTAATCTTTATAGAAAGATGCAGTGTTCTGATTGTAAAGGTACCGGAGCCCAGAATGCTGAGTTAGACACATGCCATGTTTGTGCTGGCATGGGTGTAAAAAGGAGAATTGTTAATACCAACTTTGGCCAGATGGCAATGGATGAAACCTGTTATGCCTGTGAAGGTATCGGGAAAATTCCAAAGTCAATGTGTAAAACATGTGCTGGCGCAGGGGTAGTTAGAAAACCGGACCAGATAGAAATTAATATCCCAAAGGGATCTGTCTCGGGAATTAGTTTTAGGGTTCCACAGAAGGGAGATCACGCTAAAGCACCTTCCGATCCTGGTGATCTGGTTGTAAATGTTTATGATAAGAAGCACGATTTTTTCAGGAGAGACGGATACAATTTAATATGCGATGTGAATCTTACATTTCCGGAAGCATGTTTGGGCAAGGAAGTTACTATTCCAAATTTAGTTTCAGGTGGTGAATATAAAATTACCATTCCCCCTGGCACATCACCAGGAAAAATCTTTAGATTAGCAGGCAAGGGGGTTCCTGAATTTAATTCCACATATCGAGGAGATATATTGGTTAAGGTTGGCATAAAGGTGCCTAAAAATTTATCCCCAGAACAACAAGAATTTATTGAAAATTATAAAGACAAATTCTAATGAAAGATTTATATTTTATACTTATTGCGTGGTCAATCACTTCTATCCTGGTCAATGGGACAATCTTTGATAGGCTGAGAATTTATCTACTGATTAAAGCTCCTATGCTACATAAGCTATTCTCTTGTATGCAGTGTAGTGGTTTCTGGGTTGGTATCATTTTGGGAATTTTAGCAACCGATGGAATTATCTATAACCCCTTGGGTTCTCTTTTCCATTCACCTAGTAATAATTTTTGGATCCATTACCCACTTACAACATTTGCTTATGGATTTTTGTCCAGCGGGGTAAGTGTCCTTTTGAATAGCTTAGTAGTTTTCTTTTACTCCTTCAGTCAGAAAGAATAATATCTCCTGGATATATAGCATAAATATTTCCAATGATGGGAAGGATTAAGTCTTTTAGTGAGTTTGGTAAAAAATTAAATGAAGATGCAGCAGCTTCTGCTGGCGAGTTTATCAGTCAGGCTAAAGCGGATGCTGCAAATAGGCCTACTCCCGGATCTACAACCCCTTCATCAACAAAACCATCCACCAGGGGAAGGAAAGTATTATTTGGTGGCGATGGTAAGGTCACTGGATTGGATCTATTCTTAGCTACTAAAGCAGGACAAGGACTGGAAAGCTGGTTTTTAGCAAACCAAGATATAGAAAGGGGTACACCCTCAGATTCACCGGATACTGCGGACGAGATAATTGCCCACATTGGGAGAAATCAACATGAAAGGGATAGGGTAAATAGAAATTTAGAGGTAGCTAGAGAAGAAGATCCTTCCTTTGAAGCTATTGCACCAGATGCTAGTTTATTACCCCCAAGTAGGCCTTACACTTATAGTAATCTAGAAAACCTTACTTATGATAGGGTGAAAGATTTTTTAGTCGAGTCGGGGGAATGGAGCAAAATAGATAAGGAGAGATACACTATTGTTGCTTTGCGAAATAAGTTAAGCTTAAAGAAAAGATCCCACAATCATTTTATAGATGCTTTAGTTTTAATGTCTCCTGAATCTGACAAAAAAGTTTGGGCATATAAAGCAACAACGGTGCCTGGTCCAATGTTTATGGTTCAGGAATTTAGAAATTGGTATCTTACCCACGGAAAGGGCGATGTCATTAATCCTAAGGGACTTGCAATTATCCAGCCTGGTGTATATAATTATAAAGTAGGAACCCATAAGGGATACCAAGCTTTTGTACAAGATGGAAATGTAAAGGTTGATAGATATAAACCAGTTAATGGACCAGAGTCTGTTGATTTTGAAACCTTCTCGCCGGGAAATACTGAATCCGGTAAATTTGGAATTAACATTCATAGAGCTTCCGCAAGCGGGACTACCCAAAACGTTAATACATATTCCGCTGGATGTCTTGTTTTTGCAAATCCGAACGACCTTAAGGAGGTTCTTAACAAGTTAAAAGGTGCACGCCAAAGGAAAGTTCAGTTGGCGGTAGTTCAGTTGGATGATACCGCTAGCTGATCTTTTCTTTGACGTTCAGCTTTTTGCATAATTAGAAACAAACTTTCTCAAATCATATAGAACTACCGTAAATCAATTATTGGTGGCGAATACTTTAACCATAACAGATCAGATCAATCAAAAGTATAGAGACTATGCACTCTATGTTTTGCAATCTAGGGGGATTCCAAATTTCTACGATTCACTAACTCCAGTACAGAGGATAATTATTGAGAATAGTCCCAACTCTTTCAATAAAACAATTGGTCTTGTTGGAGAGGTAATTAGAACTGGGTTATATCACCATGGGGATTCTTCTCTTGCAGGTGCAATCTCGAAATTAGCCAGACCTTTTGGCTGTTCTTTTGAAATTCTAGAGGGAGATGGATTCTTTGGGTCTCCGGTTAACCCTAACCCCTCTGCCCCAAGATATACTGCGGTGAAGATTAACCGTAGCATAAAGGAAATAGTAGAAAAGCATAAGGATCTCAACGAAAAAAACGAAGAGGGCGGGTTCGACTGGCTTCATTTAGAAATTCCTATTGGATTGCTTACACACATTGTTGGTATTGCAGTTGGATATAGAAGTAATATCCTTCCTAGAAAGGTCGAGGATATCGTAGAATATCTTGAGGGTAAAAACAAGCTTCTAAAACCCTATTTCAAAGATTTTTCTGGTAAGATTTATAAGTTAGATTCTGATGATTCCTGGATCATAGAAAGTGGGTTTGAAATAAACGAAAGGAAAAAGACCATCCGGATCTTTGACCTTCCACCGATTATGAGGTATGAATCTTTTATGAAAAAGCTTCTTGGTAAGCTTGAGGCATATGGCTATGACTACTATCTCGAAAACAATTCACAGAGCAAATGTGATATAGGAATATCCCTTAAAAAGGTAAACCCAAAAGAGTTTAAAGAAGCTGTAGAAGTCATAAAGAAACAGACTCAGATAGTTGTCAGGGAAAATGTTGTGTTTATTAAGGATGGATCAGTAGCACAGTTCGACTCTGTAAAATCTTACCTGGATTCTTTCAAGCTACATTTAGAAAATGTTAGGCTCAAAAGGCTGATGAAAGATGAAGTTGATCTGAAGCTAGACTTAGAGTTTTTAGAGGCTAAGCTAAAGTTCTTGGTTTTCATGAGTCAAAAGAAGAGACAAAATAAGGAGATTGTAGAATTTCTTAGTAAGTTTGCTAAGTGGATATCATCCAGGCTTTCCCAAATTCAAATAGTGAAGCTTTCCTCAGATCATATCAAAGAAACTGAGGGAATGATCAAGGACATCAAGAAACGAATCCAGGAAACTAAGAAGGCTATCACAAAGCAACAGCAGGTGGTTAAAAAGGTAACTGCTGCATTGAAGAAAACCAAATCAGCTTCATTAATTCCAAAATCCGTTGTACCTAAATCACTTTCATTAGACCCTGAGATAGAAATATTTGATCTAGAAGAGGAAGACGAGGAAGATATATAATCTAAAAATCTTCCCCATGGAAAATATACACAGCTTTTCTAAAAGGTATTTTCTTTCATTGGATGAGTCTCTAAACATTAACTGGTCCGGATCTGGACTTCCGTTAGAACAGGAGATCGAAATCAACGGCGAGTCTATTAAGCCCTATGTAATAGCAATGGGCATAGTTGATTCTTGGTTAGAAAATATCAAGGAAGTTACTGCAGGGAACATCGAAAAAAGCTCGGATAGGGCGATCTTTAATGCTGCTTTTAACAGAATTTCGAAAAAGATATTTCCTACCCTCATAAGCTACCTATTACCTAGCATTGAATTTGAAGGGAAGGAAGTTATTAAAACCAAGAAAGCCTCACCAGCTTCATTTTGGAAAGAAGCCTGGCCTCAAGTTTGGAACGAGTTTAGCAAAATTGAAAGGGGGTTAATTTCTAAGTTCACCACCCTCAACAAAGACACTTCATACGATGAGATCATGAAAAGTCTTGGTAGTACGCTTTCGGATTCTAGCCCATATAAAGGGTACAAGCCTTTAATTGGACAACAAGTAAAGCTTTTCTATGACATGATGGGAAATGGATTTTCTCAGATGTTCAATAATGAGAAGGTTTCGCTTAACAACGATTTAATCCTTGCCTTAGGTAATGACTTAAATAGTAATATTAATGGATCTAAGATTGATTTTGGAATAGGCAAAAAAGAAGATGTCAAAGGCAATTTGGAAAAACTTCCTTCAAAAGATATTTCTAAAGTTGCTCAAAAGGGGATTGATAGTGTTGTTCAAACGTTATCCAAATTTACCGAGAAGGCTTTTGATCCTCAAAAATCTAAAGATAGCGCCGATACTGCAAGTAAAGATTCCGGAGAAGCTAAAGATAAAGGTGCTAAAGATAAATCATCAACAGGTGGCTCTGCGGATCAACCAGCATACCCAACAGACGTGCAAAGTATCAGGAAATGGGCAAAAACCCTAAATTCTGTAGACAAAAGGGTAATTATTGATACGCTAAGATCAACCCTTTAATTTCTAACGATTTAAAAAGAATTAAATCCTAGCAAAAACGCTAGGATTTTTTTTGTGTTAGACGAAAACAAATCGTTTTACCTCTATAGAAGAATAAAGTTAAAACGTAAGAAATGAAGATTAGGGTAACAAGCACAAACAATCTCATAGCTTTCCTTAAAAAGCTAAAGGTTGTTGACAAGAGCGTTCTTCTTGAACTCAATGACGAAAAGCTGTTCTGTAAGGTACATACCCCAGATAAGTCTGTTATGAAATATTCCTCCGTAGATATAAGTCAAGTTTTCGAGGAGGTTCCTGGATTTGATGATCTCGGTTGCGATCGCATAAAAATTGGTCTAATTGATGTGACCAGACTGATGGATTGTTTTAAGCACTTCCGCCCGGAGGAGGACATTCACCTAGATCTGAATATCAATGATGTTGATGGCGAATGTGTTGCTTCTGAAATGCAGGTGGTTTCACCTTCTCTAAAGATCAAAATACGTTGTGCAGACCTTTCCCTATTATCTTATGTTGAGGATACTATCCTTAAAATGGTACACTCACAGGAAGATGCCCTTTCAAACTTTAAGATCTACAATTCAGACTTCTCTTCCGTGATGTCCCTATGTGGTCTGGAATCAAACTCTGAGGAACTTTTGGTGTATCGGGTAAACAAAGAACAGGTAAAGATTAGCGGTGATTCATTTGATTACAAATTAAATATCGGGCCATCTGAAATCGTGGTTCAAGATCCTCTTGAATCGTCAATTTACAAGTCTCATCTTAATTACGTTGATGCTGAGTCCTCTTCTTGCTACGTTCATGAGAATAGAATCATCTTCTTCTCAGAGCAAACAGATACTTCTACTGCAGTAGGAATCATAGAAAAATAAAAGAATGTCTGAAGTACAAGACCTTAAGGAAAAAATTGAAAGGCTCACTGCTTTAAAGAACGAGCTTAAAAACGAAGAACAAGCCATTAAGCTAACCATGAACTCTATCTATGGAGCGATTGGTAATAGCTGGTTTGTTTGCTTCAATCCTGAGGTTGCTGAGGCTGTGACTTTGCAAGGACAAGATTTGATCAAGCACTCTGAAAAAATCCTCCACAAGTACTTCCACGAATTTTGGCACAAGGATAAAGAGCTACACGATAAGCTTGGACTTACTAATGTCAAAAAAATACACCGCCCGATGGTAGTGTATGGAGATACTGACTCCAACTATGTTACCTTCCAGGAAGTCGTTTCTTCTTGCGAAGGATGGAAGGGAAGCGATAAAGATTTAATCCTTGCAATTAATGAGAATCGTTTGGTTGGATATCTCAAAAAGTGCTTTGACATCTATGCTGAAAAATGGGGCACAGATAACTACCAAGACTTTGAGATGGAGACCCTTTCTATCAACGGGATTTTCCTTGGTAAGAAAAAGTACGTTACAAACATTGTCTACTCAGATGGTGTGCATTCAGAACCACTTAGCTCTATCAAAACAACAGGTGTTGAGATGGTAAAGGGCGGCACACCATCATTTGTAAGGGAAAAGCTTATTTACTTGACTAAGTTTATTTTCAGCAAAGGTGGTGGGTTTGAACTTAGGGAATTTGTCCAGGAATTGAAGGCTATCAAGAAAGACTTTAAAGCACAAGAACCAGAAAACATCTCGGTTGCTGTGAATGTCAATAACTACCAAAAGTTTGTTTTGAACGACACCACTGCACTGGAGGTTGCTAAAGGATGTCCTATTCATGTTAGAGCATCTGCTTATCACAACTTCTTACTTAATTCAACTAAGTATAAAGACAAGTATCCACTTATCGGTGGCGGTGAAAAGGTAAGATTTTATTTTGTTAAGGTTAAGAATCCAGGAGACAATAACGTTTTTGCTTATTCTCAAGGAACTTATCCCTATGAATTTGCACCACCAATAGATTTCGATCAGCAGTTTACCAAAACAATTTTGGATCCAATCAATCGGTTCATAGAGGTGATGGGGCACAATAAAATATCACCTAACCTCTTTATGATTAACACATTATTCTAAATGGGATTTAATAAAAAATTTTTACCGGACCTCTCCTCTCTAAAAGCAATTAGAGAAAGATATGAGGATGATCAAATGTTCCTACGCATTTATTTACATTCTCCAGATGCGCTTATAGGTTCATCTGAATCAATCGACTACCTTAAATCAATAGACCAAAAATACCATGAAAATGAAGAAGAAAGCAATTCACGCAGAATATAGAAAAACCTCAGAGTCCTTCCCGGATTGGCTTAAATATGAGGTAACCATATTATCAGAAGATGGCAAAATAAGTAAGGTACCTGCCTATGGTAAGGACCTACAGGATGCCCTATCAAGAGTGGTCCACGACGAAAAAGTTGAAAAGGTTAGCAAAACCACAAAGAGAATACCTGATTTGGTTTGGGTTTTAATGTGGTTTGGGTATATGCTTGGATTAGTCCAATTAACTTATTCTTATTCCGGTTATAACGAGTTTAATGGATTATTCTTTATGGGTGGGATGATTATTCTAACCACCGCTATCTTGAGCATCAAGAATTGGCTGAGGCTCAGAAATATCGATAAGTAATGATAGATCCATTTACTGAGCATCTCTTTGATGAGGGGTTTGAGGAATACCGGGACTTCATGTATAGCAATTATGACATGATAATGAAGCACCGAACTTTCTTCATATCCGATAAGTACTTCTCAACTTCATTTAAGTGTGAAAGAGTAAAAGAACTGCTGGATTTTTTTGAACTTGAGGAAGACTTTGAAAAATGTGAAAAACTTAAGAAATTACATTCGGCGGTAGAGGTTGACCACCTTTTTACAGAGGTCTCACAAAAACAAAGTGTCAAGGAGTAGTGAAAAAACCATACGATTATATCATTGTTGGGTCTGGCCTCTTCGGTAGTGTATTTGCACAACAAGCAACTGAGGCAGGCAAGAAATGCCTTATCCTCGAAAGGAGAGACCACAATGGTGGAAATTGCTACACCCAGAATGTTGAGGGGATAGAGGTTCATAAATACGGCCCACACATTTTTCATACATCGGACAAGGGTATTTGGGAATACGTAAACAGATTTGCAGAGTTCAACAATTACGTAAACAAACCCAAGGTAAGGCATGGGAATAGAATGTATTCATTTCCAATAAACCTAATGACACTTCACCAGCTATTTGGTGTATCAACGCCGGAGGAAGCCAGAAAAAAACTTGATGAGGTAAAGGTAAAAATTAAGAACCCATCCAATCTAGAAGAATGGGTTTTAAATGAGGTTGGTGAGGAAATTTATGAAAAGTTCATAAAAGGATATACAACAAAGCAATGGGGCAGGGATCCTAAGGAACTTCCATCATTTATAATCAGGAGACTTCCGATCAGATTAACTTACGACGAGAATTATTTCTTTGATCGATATCAGGGAATTCCTATAGGTGGATATACCAAGATGATAGAGAACATTCAAGGAGACGTTGAAGTAAGGTTTGGTGTGGATTTCCTCCAGGAAAGAGAATATTGGGAATCCCAGGCACATAAGATAGTTTTCACCGGCCCCATAGATGAATTTTTTGAATTCTCCGAGGGAGTGCTAGAATACAGAAGTCTAGACTTTGAAACATCGGTGTTGGATATAGAGGATTATCAGGGCAATGCAATTGTGAACTATACGGAGGCTGAAATACCTTGGACTAGAATATGTGAGCACAAGCACTTTGATTGGACTAAGACAGATAAAACTGTTATTACTAAGGAATATCCAGCAGAGTGGGAGGTTGGTAAGGAAAGATTCTATCCGGTCTCTGACGACAAAAACAAGGAGGTGTATGGTAGGTATAAAAAACTTGCTGACCAAATTTCAGACAGATATATCTTTGGAGGACGTCTAGCAGAGTATAAGTATTATGATATGCACCATGTTATAGGTAGTGCATTAGCGAGGTCCAAGAGGGAAATAAGAAACATCTCTGAGGATATATAGGATAAATTATTTGTCTTGATGAAGAAGGTAACCCCTGCTCTTAATTTCGAATCTTTTCTTAACGAAGCTAAGGATAACGGGATGGTTGACATCCTTATTTTAAGCGGGGAGTCTAAGCCCAGCAAAACTGCAAAATCTTTTCTTGAAGAATGTGGAAAAATGGACATACCGTGTAACGTGGTAAATGTCAACAATGTGGTATTGGAAAAAATATACAATGGGCACATTGTTAAATTTTCTGATGGTGACGAGACTAAAGAGATCTTAATTAAACCGGAGACTACTGCTATAATTCCTAGGAGAGGGGTAATTACAAACTCTTACACTAAGCAGATAATGAGAGATCTAGAAGCTGCTAGATACTTTTGTGTCAACACATTAGAATCCATTGAAATCTGTGAAAGTAAATACCTTACCTCAAAAGTTCTGGAGGAAGAAGGACTGCCAATCCCAAGATATTCTTTGGTTAATGGAATAGATGGCCTTGATAGAGCATTGGAAGAAGTTGGTGGTGAATTCCCGGTTGTCATGAAACTTCTTTCTGGAGCACAGGGAATCGGTGTTTCTATTGTTGATTCATATGCTTCACTCAAATCAGTTTATCAAACCATCGAGAAACTTGATCCGGATGGAGAAATTCTGTTACAAGAAAAAATTGATTCAAACTTTGATGTTAGAGTCCAAGTAATTGTAAAGAAGTTTGATCCACTAAATCCTGGTGCTGAGAATTGCGAAGTATTAGGGGCAATGAAAAGAGAAGCGGTTGAGAAGGACTTTAGAACTAATTATACTTTAGGTGGAGAAGTTTCTGCGTATGAGATAACGGAGGAGATCGAAAAGATAGCTTGTGAAGCTGCAAATGCTGTTTCGTGTCACTGGTGTGGAGTTGATATTATGATAGATTCTAAAACCAACAAGCCTTATATCTTGGAGGTAAACTCATCACCAGGAACGGATGGAATCTCACAAGCAATAGGAAAACCTATTGTAGATGATGTGATTAACTATGTTGTTAAAAAAGATAATTGGTCTCAAGCTAAGCTTGAAGTTGGGTATTTAGAAACTATTGAGATTCCGCAAGTTGGTAAAATGGTAGCTAAGTTTGATACCGGAAATGGATCTACTGCTTCCTCAATACATGCTGATGAAATATCTGAAGATGGTGATACACTTACCTGGAAGATAGGAGACAATGAAATGAGTGGTAAGATTATTGGACGGACAAAAACCGAAATTGGTAGAGGTACCGAAGAAAGACCTATTGTAAAAATGGATATTCTTTTCAATGGAGTTAAGATTCCAGGAGTTAAGGTTGCTCCAACCGACAGGATTTCAAAAAGTACCCCATTCTTAGCAAACAGACCGCTGATGAAAAAGCTGGGGGTAATGGTCAATCCACACAAAGCATTTGTAGTCTCTGATCGTATTGATGACTATTCACCTATGCAAGCTAAAGGTGATCCTTATGGAGGAATTGAATTTATGGAAATTTCTGACCAGGAGGATTAAATATATAAAGTAGAAATAAATTCCAATTATGGCAAAAGGAGAAGATAAAACAGAAAAAATCCAGGTCCTGTTATCAACAGAAGACCTGGAAGAACTAAGTAAAAAGATTTCTAAGAAGGCTTTGACCTCTGGGGAACCCCCAGTTTCAATTTCTCATTATGTGAGGGGTCTGATCAGAAGAGATCTTGGAAGATCTGAAAGGGGTTAATCCCTATTATTAAGAAAATCCTCAAACCTCATTACTCTACCGGGTGATGAGGTTTCTTGTGATTGCTGAACTGGCTCTACTGGAGCAGGTTCTGATGGGATCTCCGCTGTAGTAGGTTCTTGTAGAGAATCTGTTTGGCCGACTGGGTCAGTTTGATCCATTTGCTGTGGTTCCGTGGTTTCAGTAGGATCAACAGACATTTCTGGGGTTTCATCCTCAGTGTCAGTTTGTTCAAAGTCAGTCACCTCTGGTGTAAGTTCTTCTTGTTCTGTAGGCTGTTCGTTAGTAAAATCAACCTGATCTTCGATTTGTGTATCTCTTTCTTCTGTAGACATTTCGATTATCAATTAGTGTTATTGAATATATATCGGGTAAAACAATAAGTGTTTCGGCTATGAGATTAATTAGAGAATTTGACGACTTTATGTCCGACCTATCCTTAACCCAACCAGAGCAGGCTATGATTAGGGATTTTGTCAAGAAATATGAGAAGTATTTTAAGTTCCACGATCCTGCAGAATTTCAAAATTCTCTGGATAAGATCGTTGATGATGTAATGTCAACATACAAACTTCCTCCTGAGAAGAGGGATGATGTAATGAATTACATTTCGAGTTTGCATGACCTCTCTGACGGCATCTCTGTTATTATGTCACCAAATCCACAGATTACATACCGGACACAACCAGACATGGTTCAGACTATTTTAATTTAGTGGAATAATCCAACATAGAACAACTATAACTAATAAATAAAAATTATGACGATAGAAGAATTTAATCAGGAGCTTGAAGCAGGAGGAAACATCCTAGTTGATTTTTGGGCACCTTGGTGCGGACCCTGTAAAATGTTAGGTCCAGTATTGGAAAGGATTGACGAGGCAAACCCAAACCTTAAAGTTGTCAAAGTAAATGTTGATGAATCTAGAGAGATTGCTGTTGAAAGAGGAATTAGAAGTATTCCAACTATGACTATTTTCAAAGACGGAAAAGAGGTTTCTATGAAAACTGGGGCAATGCCACAGGCTAAGGTCCAAGAATGGGTCAACGAATATATGGTTTAATCCTAATGAAGTTCTTAGAAGAATTACAATCATATCTTAAGGAGAAGGAGGGTTTTGATACCCACTTCTCCGATTTTTTTCAAAAGCCATCTGGGGATGGTGTTGTTTACATACATTGTGTTTGTCCAGTACACGGCAAATGCACACTGAGGTGTAAGTTCTCTGATGTAATGGGTGAAAATCATCTTGTATCTGTAAAGCCCATGCTCAGACTCTCTGAATCCCAATTTCCGTGGGATAGCACAATAAAGAATGTGTATTCTTTGTATAGCGGAATTGCTGGTGTGGGCGGTGTAGCTAACCGATCTGTTAATAATTCCCTCATTTAAATTTTTTTTCTTCGTTGCTTCCTGGTAGTTTTGAGGTATAATCCAAAACTGTATAGAATGGAAAATGTAAAATATATGCTCCAAGAAGCAGGAGCGAAAGTAAATTCGGCTATTGGTGATATTGAGGATTTAACAATATCTAAAAACCATAAAGTCAACATCCTGGATGTTTTAGAAGAATTAAAGGCAGCAAGGGAAATAATTTATCATTTACAGGGTAATATTAATACCGGTAATGATCGCTATTTTATCAACAGGGAAACCGGAATAAGAGAGCCTTTCAAACTAGAATATTAAGTGATAGTAGTTATTGACGATTTTATTGTGGACGAGGAGCTGTTGGCAGAAATTGCAGCAGATCAGGATTTCTTCAAAGATGCAGGGGCAAATTATTTCTTCTGGGAAGGATGGTGGAGTTCCCCGCCAGATACTCTTAAAAAAAGATTGATCAAATACATCTGGGGAGACAACTGTCCTATCGATAAAGTATTCAATGTAGCTGGCTTTGAGTATTGGACTGGAATACTTTCAGCAGATCCGGATAATCATTATCAAGATAGATTGGACGTTCACTTTGATAAGGACGAGGAATTATTTTCCACAACAAGTGAAATACAATCCTCCCAAATTGGAACAGTATATTATCCACCACAGGAAGAATTTGATGGTGGAATGTTGGAAATCTTTTCAGAGGGTCTTGATAAAGAACCGGAAAGGATTTATGCGAAATCAAATAGACTTGTAATATTTGATGCTGGTACAGTTCCACATGGGGTGTCTCAGGTAACAAGAGGTACAAGAAGAGCAATAGCAATAAATCTTTGGGAATTTGTCCCACACAGCCAAACTATAGGAAAGCTTAAAAAAGAAATATGAGAAAAGAATTTGAAAAATACGCGATGAGCGAGCATAACATTGGTTCGCTGGACGTACACAATTATTCAAGGTTTATCGAGGGTTCTTTAACCCCATATATTTTGGAAGAGAGAGAACTGAGAGCTACCCAAATGGACATCTTCTCTAGGTTGATGATGGATAGGCTTCTCTGGGTTGCTGGACCTGTTAACGACAAGATGTCAACGATAGTTCAAGCTCAGCTGATGTTTTTGGATTCTGTGGATGGCAAAGACATTACTATGCACATTGATTCTCCGGGCGGATCTGTTAAATCTGGCCTTTCTATGGTAGATGTTATGGATTATATCAAATCGGATATAGTTACAGTAAATACTGGTATGGCTGCTTCGATGGGATCTATTCTTCTTGGTGCTGGTACAAAAGGCAAAAGATATTCTCTGAGATTCTCTAAAGTAATGCTTCACCAGTCATCTGGCGGCTTTAGTGGAAATATTCAGGATGCAAAGATCGATTTTGTGGAATGGGAAAAATACAATAAGATTCTTTTTGAATTACTGGGTGAATATTGTGATAAAGACTCAAAGCAAGTTGCGGAAGATGCAAGTAGGGATTTTTGGATGGATGCTAAAGAAGCTGTGAAATATGGCATCATAGACGATGTAATCAAGAACAAGCCAAAAAAATAGATGATAAATCCCCAATTAGCCAAAAACATTAGATTTGGGTATTCAATAGCTTATCCATTTCCCCACGCAGTCATTGACAATTTTATTGTTGACGAGAGTAAATTGAGGCAAACTGCTTCGGAGATGGAAAGGTATGAATATTGGGGAAGCGATACATCTAGTTATTCTGAGGGAAATCAGGTTAATAAGTTCTTTACCCCCTGGTGTGATGATAACATCCAGGATATAAAATTACATTCACCGTCAACTTTTGAAATCTTAAATTTCCTCAATTCCGATGCCACTTTGGGGTTTTTAGAGGATCTAACTGGAATAGAGGGATTAATTCCAGATCCTACCTTCGTTGGTGGTGGTGTTCATAAAATAATGCGTGGGGGAAAGCTTTCTGTTCATGCAGATTATAACATCCATCCTAATACTGGATTACACAGAAGGATAAATTTGCTTTTATATTTAAACGAAAACTGGGAAGAATCGTACGGTGGTAATCTGGAGCTTTGGGATAAAGACTTGAAAAATTGTGTAAAGTCAATTCCTCCAATTTTCAACAGGGCCGTTATTTTCAACATAACGGATGACGCTTTCCACGGACACCCTGAGCCATTAGCATGTCCACCAGGGGAGTCAAGAATATCCCTTGCACTTTACTATTTCACCGAAGATAGGCCGGATGCTGAAAAAAGTAATCAGCATTTTGCCCTCTGGAAACATCCACAAAGCAAAGGAACTGAAAGTCCTGACAAAAATGTATTTGAGGTTTAATGGAAGGAGCGTTAGAAACAATAGTATGGATGGGAACTTGGACAAATACCGGGGAAAAGATAGACCAGTTAAACCGGAATATTTCTTTGTTTAGGAGAAATGGCTTTAAAGTTGGTGTTGTTACCCACTATGATGACTTCTCCGGGATTGATAAGGAAAATATTGATTTTATTACCTATGATTCTGACAATTCTATGTATTTTTCTGAAAGCAGGTATTTCCAAAATGGATTTAAAAGGATTTTGCCCTCATGTTCCGAAATGATGCAAGATTGCAATGGAACTGTCTTTGTAGATAAGAAGGTTAATGCTGCTCACCAATTTCCTGTTATGAGAGCGCATGCAATTGCTCTAGAAACTAGTAAATCTTTAAACATACCTGTCCATGTTTATCTTGAGGGTGATTTCTGGGGAACTCAATTGCTTTGTGATAAAATAAAGGAAGAGTCTGAATCTATGCTGTCAAAAGGTTTAAGGTTCGTTGGCTTTGACTCCTATACTGCAAAAGGTGGTATAAACGCATGCTTCTATATCTGTGATCCACACCATCTAGGATCTATTCTAAGTCTTCAAAGCGTGAAGGACGAGAATGAATTTTATAAAAATTATCCCAACGAGGCTTGCGAGGATTCGTTGGATAGAATTGCTTACGGAGATTCCAAATCATTAGTTTACCCAAAAGAGAAAATATGTGAATTTCTTGGTGAGTATGGGAAAGATTGGGACACAAACCATATTGGGATGGATTGGGTTAAAACGATTGATAAGAAGACTCTAAGTGCCTTTACAATAAACGCTCCTTTCCTAAAGCAAACAGATTCTGGATTTTCGATTTTTTATCTCTTCAAGCAGGAAATGATTCCACATGATGTTTCTTTTGCCACAAAGATTTGCCTTATTGATGGGGAAGAAACCGTTGAGATTTTTTCAGAGCAAAAGCAGCTTCGCTTTAACAATTACTTTTACTGGGAAAATTTGGGACATCTAAAAATCAATTCAGGTAAGTCCCTTTTGGTAGAAACAGAAACTGGGTGCATGGATTCTATTATAAGAAGCAGTTATAAAATTTCAACCGACTTTCGGGAGATTACCGGATACCACCGAATAAGACACATACTTTAATAATATGGGAACAAACTATGTTTAATGATCCCAAATATTACGATAAAGAAATCGATGGGTTAAGGGTTTCTTCGTCCACAGATTTCTCTTAATGGCTACCAATAAAAAAATAGTAGATACTTCGATATTAAATAGCGACCAAAGGTTGGCATTTGGGAAGCTTGTAAATTATGTTAGGAACCCAACTGACAGATCCATCTATGTTCTTAGAGGTTGGGCTGGGACGGGTAAAACATTTTGCGTAAGTCTTTTGGTTAACTACCTTTTAACAGAGCTTTATCGGGATAAGGGGTGGTACAGAATTGCCGTTACTGGTCCAACTAATAAATCAGTCAGGGTCATTCGTAGATCGTCTGATATACACGACACCCGTGTCTCTTTCCAAACCATTCATAAGTTACTTGGATTAAAGGAGAAGATAACACTTGACGGAAAGCAGGAGTTTGTCAAGGATCCTGGATTTCAGCCGAAGATATCGAAAATTAAGCTTCTAATAATCGATGAGGTCTCCATGTTGAATGATGATCTCTTTGAAAAAATAATTAAGCACAGGGAAAATATAAAGGTAATATGCATGGGTGATCCTGCACAAATTCCACCTGTTGGTAAACCCGATTGTATCCCCTTTAGAGAAGAGCTTGCAGAGGAATATGGAATTAAGACCTTGGATCTTAAGACCATCATGAGACAAAAGCTTGATAATCCGATCATTAGTTCTTCTGTGAAAATTCGTGAAAATATTAACGAGGCAGATTCTGGTATTCTACCACAGACCATAACTAATAAATCTGGGGAAGGTATTGAATTTCTAAATCTTGGAGATCCTGGGGTAAGGAAAAACATTTCCTCTTACATGGAAAAGTATTTCAAAACCAAAAGCTTCGAGGAAGACTCTGAATATGCTAAGGTGATAGCTTGGAGGAATAAAACTGTGTCAACCATGAACACTCTGGTCAGAAGAGTAATCTATGGTGAGGAGCAAATCAGCGAGAAAATACTTGTTGGAGAAAAGCTCATTATCAATAGTCCCTATATTGTTAATGGAATGGTAGTGTTCAACACCAATGATGAATTCACTGTTGATTCTTTTGACATTAAAACACAGAAGGCTAAGGTTGAAGACCTGGAGGTGGATCTAAAATACTATGAAACCAGTGTCTGGTTTTTGGACGATAACAACTCAAGACACGAAGACACGATAGAGATTCTGCACGAGGATAGTGAATATGATTTTAAAAGGGTAGCAAACATTCTTAAGAATATAGCAATCCAGAAGAAAGGAAAGGACAAGTCCTGGATTGCTTACTATGATTTTCTCAGAGAATTTGCTGATGTCTCCTATGCTTATTGTATAACAGCACACAAGTCTCAGGGCAGTACCTACGAAACATCCTTTGTAATGGAGGATGATATTGAGATGAATTGGGATGTCATAGAAAGAAACAGAATCAAGTATACAGCTTACACTAGAGCAAGTAAAAAGCTTTATGTACTGAAAAGGTTTTAGAATTTTTCGGAAATATTTTTTTAGCTCGGGATATCCCATTAATCTTGCGCTGTCATTCCAAAAAATAAGAAACAATCAACATTTAGGGGTATATAAAGTCCAAAATCTGTAATATGAAACTTGTAGACGCACTTAGAACCAAGAACACCACCACGGAAAATGGGATGACAACCAACTCATCTTCTTTGAATGCTTGTGTAGATTTATTCTTCATGATTGGTGCTATGAGGGGACAGGATAAGCAAAGACTTATTGCAAACTTCTCACTTGCGTTTCACGAGGATCCACTTACAGCCATGAGAATTCTTTTTTGGGTAAGAGACATCAGAGGCGGAGCAGGAGAAAGACAGATCTTCAAAGATATTATTACATATTTAGCAAGCGACAACCCAGAGATACTAGGGAAAAACCTACATCTCATCCCAGAATATGGAAGATGGGATGATTTGCTTACTTTAATTGGTACCAAGCTCGAATCACCTGCATTAGATCTAATAAAGAGTGGTATCGAAAGCGAAAATGGACTTTGTGCTAAATGGATGCCTAGAAAGGGCCCGGTAGCAAACAGGCTAAGAAATTTTTTAGGATTTACACCTAAGCAATACAGAAAGACACTGGTCGGTCTCACAAATGTTGTCGAGCAGGCTATGTGTGCTAAAGATTGGGAGTCTATTGAATATGGTAAGCTTCCTTCAGTAGCAGCTGCAAGATACACCAAGGCATTTCACAAAAATGATTCAGAGAGATATAATTTGTATCTTGAGAAACTAAGGTCTGGTGAGGAGAAAGTAAATGCTGCTGCAGTCTATCCTTATGATGTGACCAAAACTCTCAAACACGGAGATGCAGACTTTGCCTCTGAGCAATGGAAAGCACTTCCTGATTACATGGAGGGTAGCGAGGAAAGAATTCTTCCAGTAGTTGACACCTCAGGTTCTATGGTGACACCAGCTGGTGGAAATTCTAATGTTAACTGCTTGGATGTTGCAATCTCTTTAGGGATGTACATTTCTGAAAGAAACGATGGAGCGTTTAAGGACTCTTTTGTAACTTTCTCTGCTAACCCAGAGATTCAAATACTGAAGGGGGATTTAAAGTCGAGGTTTTCGCAATTATCTAGAGCTGCTTGGGGTATGAACACGGATCTCCAAAAGACCTTTTCGCACATATTGGATCAGGCAGTGAAAAATTCTGTACCTGCATCTGAAATGCCAACGAAGATCTTGATCCTCTCCGACATGGAATTCGACAATGCGACAAGGGCTAACTCTTATTGGAATAACACTGATACTGTAGAGTGGAATCCTACTGCACAGGAAATGATCAGAGAGATGTATGCTGAAGCAGGATACACAATGCCTTCCATTATCTACTGGAATATACAATCCAGAGGTGGTAATGTGCCGGTTTCTTTCACCGAATCTGGTACAGCTTTGGTAAGCGGTTTCTCTCCAGCAATTCTTAAAAGCATTTGCAAGGGCGAAATAATTTCACCACTTCAAGTGATGAACGAAACTATTCTTTCTGAAAGGTATAAAGACATTATAATTTAATTCAAGATGGCAGATATAAATATTGACCCAGAAGATTATTGGTATTCATGCTCTGAATATGAAAGGGAGGAGCTGGCAAAAACTGTAGTTCAGGAAGGATATATTTCAGATCTACTTCTTGAGATGGTTAAAAAAGGTAGAACCTCATCATTTGAACCTGAAACCTATACCGAACAAGAAATTGTAAGGTTGTTTAATGCCATTTGGGATAGTAAAAGATTTATTGAGCAAAAGCATATTGACGAAATATTCAAAAGCTTAAGAGAGCAAAGAGTTCTTTGAAAATATTAGGTTTCTTACAGCAAGTTTTATACTATTTGATAAGAGTTACAAAAAAGAAACCTGTGAAAGGATCGGTACAGCAAACCTATTCTATACTAGATGCAGAGTTAGTTGTAGTAGAGCGCAAGCTTACTCTCTAACGAGACCCGGAGATCAGTGACCTGGTTCAAAACTAAAATCACGACGTCAACTTCTCATTGACGTAAAAAGAGATATAGCTGCAGAGCCGAATAATACTAATAGCGATCCTGTTATTTTAAATCCCTGGGTTAATAGCCTGGGGATTTTTTTTGGAAACAATCCATGCGATTTGTCTAAAATAGAAGATTATATCATTAAGAAAAAATCTGTTAGCAATATGAATGTAAGCTGGGAAGTTTAGAATAGCTATGATACAATCAAGGTGCAATTTTATAATATCATCATTCCCAAACTCTGAGGAAAAACAAAACCACCTACTATCCCATATAGAGAGAATTAAGGAAGTTGGTGGGTATGTTACACTCATTACCCACTTTGACTGTGATGCCATGATTAAGGATGCTGTAGATTTTTACCTCTATAATAGCAATAACGAGGTGTCTTACAAGGATTCAGATCTTCTCCAACCAATTTTATTGGGTAAAGCAACAAATTTTCCGAGCGTTAATTGGGTGAGCTTTTGCGATGATAATGGTGATGTTGTTTACGGAGATTACAAAGCATGGGTAGGGTATTCACCTTCCATAATCTCCCTTTTTATACCAGCACTGGCAATGTCATTTTCCGGTCAATTTGATTATGTTGTTTACATGGAGTCGGACTTTATTTTTCCGGACAACTTCGACGACAAGGTGAACTCTATTTGCTCCCAATTGGAAAATGAAGGAAATGACTCTCTTTTCTTCAAGGTTCCTGAATTTCCTTGGTTTCATGGACACCTTTTCTTTATAAAGCTAACAACCGATGTCCAAAGTAAAATTCCATGGGGAGACTATTCAACAAATCCTAAGTTCTTCTCGGAGTTCCCAAATTTTATATTTGAGGATTTCCTTTACCTGATAGGGGATAGAATAAATCCAATGATAAGATCAAGAAAAGGACTGAATGATTTCTTTGATGGAGATTTGGGGGAAAAGTGGGATACGCACAAGTACCAATGGTCAATGACGGACTATATGCTGTATACAACTTCACTCTGTTCTATCTTCGTAGATAAGTCCGGAAAATTACCAAATAGACTTTTTGTTCACCTTAAAATATCCTCACCTTTCGATAGCGCTAAATTCTTTGTTAGGATTACTGGTGACAATGTTTTATTAGAAGAGAATTATACTTTAAACCGGGGAGAATTGGCTTGGAATGAGCTGAATTTTTTAGAACCTGGCGGGAAATACCTTTTTGAATTCTCCATTTCTCACAAGGATATTAAGGTAGATGATTCTTATGAAATCGAGGGAGATCAGCTAGAAAATCTATCAAAGTTCAGGAATTTCCATTATTTGTGATGTAGCATTTTTTTAATTGTGATATGTAATATAAATTTGCATCATACATAAGGAAAGAAGGAAACTTTTTCCGGTTTTGATATATAATTGCCACAATCTTCATCTAGAATGAAACTATTTAAACAAATATCGTGTCTTTGGACGTTGGGTTCGTTCCCAACAGGGTATAATTTACCCTGCGGGTTTAGATAGTTAATTTTAGAAGAAGTCTAGATATATCTAAACCCAAATCCCTCAAAAGATTTGGGTTTTTTGTATCTATGAAATTGGGGCTGAATGGAATCGACAGGAGGCGAACGTTCTTTGAATTGCAGGCAGAGTTAGCATTGGAAACTCTTTAATAACCTATGTAACTTTTTAAATGGCGAAAATCCATTTTTCGTTTTGGCAGGACTAGGTTCTGTTGAAACAGCTGAAGTTGCTCTTGCAGCCTAAGCATTGGGCGGTAACTGCCTAGGAACAGAAAGTTACATTGGGGAATAAGGGTTAGAAGTACCCACAATAGGAAGTCGATCAGTAACCCTGAGGACTACGGTCCAATACCCTTAAGATCGCTGTTAGCGTCTTCCGCTGAGTATCGTCACTCATCTCAGTCCAAAAAAATAAGTGACAAAGATTTGCTAGTTTATAAAAACTAGATAAGCCTGTGAATGAGATTCTC
>Ga0181578_10000193_pt1:2500-55531 | contig 55531 bp, 61 predicted proteins | sample 071ome_21_FD_148659 | JGI IMG/M metagenome (GOLD analysis project Ga0181578, IMG submission 148659) | Coastal salt marsh microbial communities from the Groves Creek Marsh, Skidaway Island, Georgia - 071401CT metaG (spades assembly) | ecosystem: Environmental > Aquatic > Marine >... | reverse complement strand
CTCGCCGGGGCCGGGCTGCTGCTGACCAGCGACCAGGATCCGCTGGCGGCCGGGGTCCATCGCCTCGTACGGACGCACCACCGGGGCGCGCCAGGTGACGTACGACGAGCACGCAGCGTCGGCGTCGTCGCGGTTCTGGGCGATGGCCTCGGCGAGCGCGTGCGCGTCGCCCAGCCCGATGCCCGACGAGATCCCGGTCTCGGGCCCGAAGAAGTGCGCGGAGTCGCCGATCAGCACCACGCCGGGCTTCCACCACTCGGGGGTGGTGAGGAGCTCCGGCTCGGAGTAGCGGACCTGCTCGATGCTCTCGAGCCCCTGCACGCCCAGGCTCGATTCCGGCAGCAGGCTCGACCACATCTCCTTGATGGCATCCAGTCCCGGCGCAAGGGCCTCCTCGGCGCCCACCTTGCTGCACGACCGCCAGCCACCGGACCCCTGCGGCCAGGACAGGTGCCCGATATGGCCGCCGTCGGACATGTAGGCCATGGAGAACGAGGTCTCGGCGGGCGTGGTGCTCATCCACCCGAGCTCGGCCTCGGGCAATTCGGTGAAAACCGCCTCAAAGCCCGCCATGTCGCGCACGCGCGACTGCTTGCCGTCGCAGGCCACCACCAGGTCGGATGGGATCTCCGTCTCGCCCTCGGGCCCCTCCACCACCACGCCCGTGACCCGTCCGGAGTCGTCGAAGCGCAGTTCCTTCACCGAGTGCTCGTACATCACCGGCAGGTCGCGGGCGATAGCGTGGATGACCTTTCCCACCTCCACGCACACGGCAACCGCCGTGGATCCCTGTGGGGCGATCTCGCGGCCCTCGGGCCAGACCTCGTCGAGCACCCCGATCTCCTTCAGGGGCTCATATCCCTGGAAGCCGAGCATGTATCCCCGCGGGATGTAGGCCCCCGCGGGCATGCGCTCGATGATTACCGGCTCGAAACCCCGTGCCCGGAGCAACCGCCCCAGGGTGAGGCCGACCATTCCCCCGCCTGCGATTACGATGTTCATGGGCGGATCCTACCGCGTGGCGATGTAGGTCAGGTTCTCCTCCCGACCCGTGCGCGACCCGTCTCCCAGCCACCCCTCCTGCACGTTCACCACATGGGCGCCGCCAAGGCGGATCGCCGACTCCACGTCGCGACGCGGCAGCCAGTTCATCCGGATCGGGTCCAGGTTCATGCGCTCGTACAGCGCCCGGTCGGGCACCTTCACGGCGCGCAGCGCGCGGTACGCCCGACGCCGCCACTGGACGCGCTGGCGCAGCGGCATGGAAGCGGGGATCTGAACCACCATGGCGCCGCCAGGGGCAAGGACGCGCGCCATCTCGCGCAGGTACGAGGAGATCACCGCGCGATCGGGGATGTGCTGCAGCACGATGAACGACAGCACGAGGTCGAACTCGCCGGACGGGAACAGGCCGAGGTCCGGCGCGTCATTCACCAGCCACTCGCATGAGGCGCAGTCGGCATTCATCTGTCGCGCGCGCTCGATCATGGCGGCGCTGATGTCCACTCCCACGCAACGCCGGAAGGAGGGGGAGAGGCCGCGCGTGATTCGCCCCACCCCGCATCCCAGTTCGAATGACGCCCGTCGCTGCTGCGCCAGGCCATAGGCATCGCATGCGGCGAGCACCCGCGCCGCATCGCGCTCGCCCGTGGCCAGGAACGCGTCGATGTCCCAGTCGCCGTGCTTGGCGTCAGGTGCACTGAGGATGGCGTAGAGGGGGTCGATATGCCCGAGGGCCTCCCAGTCCCTGCGATGGGCGCCGAAGTCGCTCACGCACGCACTCTATGCGCCCCCCGGTGCCCCGCGCATCCGCCGTGCGGGAACGCGGGGCACCGGGGCCGGGACGGAGGGGGAGGGATTTGAACCCCCGGACCGGAGTGACCGGCCAACGGTTTTCAAGACCGCCGCATTCGACCGCTCTGCCACCCCTCCGGCCCGCACGATACCCGCGTGCCGAACTGACTACGATGCCGCGCGGAGAGGTGCCTGAGTGGTCGAAAGGGGCCGCCTGCTAAGCGGTTAACCGGGGTTAACCCGGTTCGAGGGTTCAAATCCCTTCCTCTCCGCTCCTCCCACGCGCCGCAGGCGACAACCCCTGCGGCGCGTGGGCGCGATGGGGCCACCGCGGTATCGGCTACGATCCTGCGGACCGAAGTGAACGGGACCGCTACCCCACATACCGAGCCGTCGTCGCCGCCCGACGACGAGCCGCAGCCTCCGAATAGGCGCGCCCGTTGAGCACCGGGCTGCAGATCGTGCTCCTGTTCCTCCTGGTCGCGTGGAGCGCCTTCTTCGTGGCGGCCGAGTACGCGTTCGTCGCCGCGCGGCCCACGCGCATGCGCGAGCTGGCCGAACAGGGCAACAAGCGCGCGGCGCGGGTGGCCGCCATCCAGGAGAACCCCACCCGGTTCATCTCATCCATCCAGGTGGCCATCACCTTCGCCGGGCTTGCCATCGGTGCGGTCGGCGAACCGGCAGTGCGAGGGCTCGTGGAGGACGTGCTCGAGCCCCTCGGCAGTGCCCTCAGCACCGGGGTCATCACGGTCGTCAGCATCGTCATCGGCTTCGCCATCATCATCGCCATCACCGTCGTACTCGGCGAGATCGTCCCGAAGGCGCTCACCCTCGCACGCACGGAATCCATCGCGCTCGCCGTCGTGGGACCCGTGCGCCTCTTCACGGCCATCGTGTACCCGTTCGTATGGCTGCTCGAGCGGCTCTCCGCCGGCACGCTCCGGCTGCTCGGCCTGCGCGGCGACATCCGGCTGGGCCGGAGCCACACGGAAGAGGAACTCCGGATGATCCTCGCAGCCTCCTTCGAGGAGGGGGTGCTGGAGGCGGAGGAGTCGGAGATGCTCTCGCGGGTATTCGACTTCGCCGACACGGAGGTGCGCCAGGTGATGGTGCCGCGTCCGGATGTGGTGCTGCTGCCCATCACGGCCACGGTCGCCGAGGCAGCCGCGATCGTCGAGAGCCACCCGTACACCCGCTACCCGGTGTACGGCGACGACCCGGACGACATCCGGGGCGTCATCCACATCCGCCAGCTGTTCGAGGCGGCGACGGGGGGCGACACCGACGCCTGGATCGGCGACCTCATCCGCGACGTCCAGCGCGTCCCGGAGACGAAGCCCCTCGATGACCTGCTGGTGGACTTCCGGCGGACCCGTAGCCACCTTGCGGTGGTGGTGGATGAGTACGGCTCCCTGGCGGGCGTTGCCACCCTCGAGGACCTGGTGGAGGAGGTGATGGGGGAGATCGACGACGAGTTCGACACCCCATCGCGCGACATCGTGCGCACGGGCGGCGGGCAGGCACTGGTGGCCGGCTCCGTGACACTCGAGGACTTCAACGATGCCTTCGGATGCGAGATCGACGACGAGGACTACAACACGGTCGGTGGGGCCGTCTTCCACGCGATGGGACGCGTTCCCGAGGAGGGGGACGCCGTCACCGCGCACGGGCTGGAGTTCACCGTGCTCGAGATGGACGGGTCACGCATATCTCGCGTCCGCGTGGACCCCGCCGCCGCGGGCACGGGTCCCGCTGCGGTGGCCGACCATGGTGATGCGCGGCCGCTCTGATACGGTGCCCGCCGCATCGCACGCGATGCCCCTGCGCCAGTAGCTCAGTCGGATAGAGCGTCGGTCTACGAAACCGAAGGTCACAGGTTCGAATCCTGTCTGGCGCGCTCGCACCTACCCTCTCCGACGGCCCCCCCGTATGGTCCATTGACCTAGATCACCGGAAGGGGCAACTATGAGAGTCCATCCAGTTGCGATTGCTGCACTTGCGGCCGCGGGGACCGCGGCGGCGGTAGTAGTGACCGGCGCGAGCGGGCAGGTGACGTCATCGAGCTCGAGCCAGCAGCTCATCATCAACCAGCGCATCTCCCAGGCGGCGGTGCGGCGCTCCAACACGGCGCTCAACTACCTGAAGGCAGTTCGGACAACGACCAACGACACCGCAAATGGGATTAGCGCGGACAACCCGGTCGGCGTGCAGACGCCCACCAACGCGGGTTGGCTCGGATCACAGATCTCGACGGGGACGTACTACGCGCGGGTAAACGCCGACGGGACCCTCGCCGGCGGGAGCACGGGCGTGACCACGGCGCGGAACGCCGCGGGCCAGTACGTGATCAACTACCCCGTCGACGTCTCCACATGCACTTACAGCGCCACGTCGCTGCAGGCCTTCGAGTGGCCTGCTGTCCAGAATGTTCCGGGCCAGGCACAGACGCTCGTGGTCGACATGTACGGAGTGTCCGGTAACCCGGCCTCCACGAAGGGTGGCCAGACCGGACCCTTCCACCTCATCGCCTACTGCTGATTCCGGCCACTCCGGGGTCCGGGTGCGCATCTGCGCCCCGGGCCCCGGACCCGGCACACGCGCATGGGGACAGGCCACCGCAATAATGCACCGATGCGTGCTGTAGCCATTGCGACATGCCTGCTCGTCGGCGGTGCGGGAGCGACCGGCGCCCCGGCGCCAGAGATTGCGTGGGACATCGTGGATGTTCGTCCTCACGATCCCGCCGCGTACACGCAGGGACTGGTCGCCCACCGCGGCGCACTCCTGGAGAGCACAGGGGACTGCTGCGACCCCCGGCGAAGCGACTCATCCTTGCGCCGGCTAAATGCCCGCACGGGACGTGTGCTCGTCCGACGCGACATCGCCGCTCCGATTTTCGCGGAAGGGATCACGGTGCTGAGGGGAAGCGCCTGGCAGCTCACGTGGAAGGACCGCGTGGCGTACAGGGTCAATCCCCGTTCACTGCGCCGGGTCGGGGTGCGACCCTACCCGCGGGAGGGCTGGGGGCTCACCACTGATGGCCGGCGCCTCATCGCGAGTGACGGCACCGCACGCCTGCGGTGGCTGGATGCGCCCGGCCTGGAAGTGCGCCGCACGGTGGTGGTTCGTGATGGCGCGCGACCGATCCGCAGGCTCAATGAGCTCGAGTGGATCCGGGGCCTCATCTGGGCGAACGTGTGGCTGGACGACCGGATCGCCCTCATCGCGCCGCGCACCGGCCGCGTGCGCGCGTGGCTCGACATGTCATCCCTGCGCGACAGGATCGGGAATGGGGGCGAGACGCTCAACGGCATCGCGCGCGACCCCATCACCGGCCATGTGATCGTCACCGGCAAGCACTGGGACCGCATGTTCGTGATCCGGCTGCGCCAGCCGGTCCCCGCTACTCGGTGACCCTCCAGAAGCGGGGCGCGAAGGGCTCGGGATCGGATCGCTCGTCGTGAACGGGATCCACGTGCACGTGCCCCTGCGTCTCCAGGCGCATGAGCACGTTGATGAAGTCCCGTCCCCCGATCCCGATCCCGTCCGAACGCACCCTCTCGTAGAGGAAGGCCTCGCGCACGGGCTCACCCGATGTGCGGAGGTGGTGGAGCGCCGCTGCGGCGGCCCGATCACGCGTCTCGTCATCCATGCGGCGATCCTAGCCGGGGGCGGGCGCACCTCCCTCCGCGGCGTATCCTGATCCCCGTGGTTGCCGCATGAGCACCCGTCTGGCCGTGGTCCACTCCGATGATCTCGGCATGGCCTACGCAGATCATCCGGCCGACCGGCGGCGGCACCAACTGGCCGTGGCCCTCGCCGGGCAGGCGGGCCTGTTCGACGTGCCCGGCGTCGCGCTCATGCCGGGTCCGCCCGCCATGCCCGAGGCCGATCTCAGCACGATGTTCGCCCCGGCGTTCATCCGGGCCATCAAGACGTTCAGCGCGCGCCCCATCCTCGCCGCGGCACCGGAGGCGCGCCAGTGGGGCGTCACGCCCGACGTGCACCCCTATGCCGCGATGCATGAGGACTCGGCGCGCCTTGCCGCGGCCGCCTGGCAGGCGGGGTCGCTCGTGGGCACGGGTGCGGCGACGTCGGCCATCGTCCCGGCCGGTGGGGCGCACCACGGGCTCCCGCACCGGATGAACGGCTTCGGCGTGTACAACGACACGGCGGTCGCGATCATCGCCCTGCGCGCCGCCGGGGTGGGGCGCCTCGCGTACATCGACCTCGACGTCCATCATGGCGACGGCACGCAGGGTTTCTTCTGGAACGACCCTGCGGTGCTGACGGTGTCGGTGCACGAGAGCGGCCGCTACCTCTTCCCGAACAGCGGATTCCCGGAGGAGACCGGCGGCCCCGATGCTCCGGGAAGCGCCGTGAACCTCGCGTTGCCACCGGAGGCCGGCGACAATGCCTACCGCGCCGCCATGTCCCAGGTGGTGGTGCCCGCCGTGCGGGCGTTCGCGCCCGAGGTCATCGTGGCGCAGTGCGGGGTGGATCATCACCACGCCGATCCGCTTTCCCACCTGCGGACGACGATGGACCTCTACCCGGAACTCTGGGAGGCGCTGCTCCGCGTCGCGGGCGAGGAATGCGGCGGGAGGATCGTGGCACTGGCCGGCGGTGGATACGACCCGTGCAACGCGCCCCCGCGCGCATGGGCCATGCTCATGCTGCAGATGGCCGGCGTGCCGCGGCCGCACGACATGCCCGCCGCCTTCGCGCCCCTTGCCGCGTCCCGCGGCTGCACGGATCCCGCGGCCCACTGGCTGGCCGAGCCGGACCTCATCGAGGTACGTGCGCGGTCGGCTGAGGCAATGCCCGCGGTGGAGCAGGCTATCGCGGACACCCTCCGGGAGTCACCACTGCTCGGGTAGCGACAAGGACATCCCGGGGCGGGCGAGAAACAGGACTCCCGTGCCGGAAGTTGCTTCACAAAGCGCGGGGCCGCCCCGCGACCTGCCCCTCCGCAGCGGGCTGAAGCCCGGGTACGACGTCTTCATCATCGTCGTCACCGTGCTGTCGATCATCAACTGGGTGTTCCTGCTGATCCCCGCCAATCTGGGGAGCGACACCCGCAGCCTGCTCATCTTCATGGAGCCGATCTTCATCGTGATCCTGCTCCTCGACTTCGCCCTCCGGCTGCGACTCGCAAAGGGTGCGCGGTGGCACTACATGAACCACGGCGGAGGATGGTTCGACCTGCTCGGGAGCCTCCCGTACGGGCGCATCCTCCGTCTCTTCCGGCTGATCCGGGTGCTGCAGGCCTTCCACCACTACGGGTGGAAGGCCACGGTCAAGTGGTTCGTCGCCAACCGCGCCCAGGGGACGCTCTTCCTCGTGATGGGCTTTCTCCTGATCGTGCTCGAGGGCGGCGGACTCCTGGTGCTCTACTTCGAAGCCGGGGCGCCGGGGTCCAACATCGAGACGGGCGGCGAGGCCCTGTGGTGGGGGGTGGTGACCATCACGACCGTCGGCTACGGGGACTTCTACCCGGTCACCGCCGGTGGACAGGTGGTCGCCACCATCATGATCTTCTCCGGCGTGGCCCTCATCGCCATCTTCACCGCCTGGGTTGCATCGAGCTTCCTCAGCCCGTCCTCCTCGTCGCAGCAGACCGACACGCCCACTCCCGAGGTGGAGAACGCCACCCCGCGTATGCATGCGATGGAGGGCAACGACCCGGGAGCGATCATCCGTGACCTACGGGACAGGATCGATGCGCTCGAGCGGACTCTCCTGCACCGCGGGAAGCACTCCGATTAGCCGCTGCGGCGTCGGTACTGCCGGGTGGCGAGGGGGATCATCACGGCGATGATCCCGACCATCCACGCGAGCGTCAGCCATATGTAGTTGCCCACGGGTTGCGCCAGGAACAGCGCGCGCACCGCGTTGACCACGATGGTGAAGGGCTGATTGTCGGCGAAGGCCTGCAGCCAGCCGGGCATCGAGTCGGTGGGCACGAATGCCGAGCTGGCGAACGTGAGGGGGAACAGCCAGATGAACCCCGCCGACTGGACGGCCTCGACGGTCTTCATGCTCAGCGCGATCACCACGCCAATCCACGAGAAGGCGAACGACGTCAGCAGCAGCAGCCCGAAGGCCACCAGCTGCGCGCCGATCGACCCCTCCGGCCGGAATCCCACCGCGAGGCCCACCGCATACATCACGCCCACCACGACCGCATTTCGGACCAGATCGGACACTGTGCGACCCACCAGCACGGCCGAGCGGGCCATGGGCAGCGAGCGGAAGCGGTCGACGATGCCACGCCGGAGATCCTCGGCCAGCCCGATTCCGCTCGCCACCGCTCCGAACGCCACGGTCTGCGCGAAGATGCCGGGCATCAGGTAGTTGACGTAGCTCTCGCCGGGCGTGGCGATGGCGCCGCCGAACACGTACCGGAACAGGAGCACGAACATCACCGGCTGGATGAGGGCGAAGATCAGCACCTCGGGGATGCGCGGCAGCTGGATCAGCTGCCGCCAGACGATGATCCCGGAGTCCCGGAGCGCGCGGGCGGGGTTCAGGGTGCCCCCTCATCCGTGGCGCCGGGGCCATCATCGTCGTCGGCGGGCCTGCCCGTGAGGGCCAGAAAGACCTCGTCCAACGTGGGCCGGTGCAGGCCCACGTCCTCCGTGGCGATTCCCGCGGCGGCGATCTCCCCGGCGACGTCGGCAAGAGCCCGGGGCCCGTTCGCCACGGCCGCTCGCACGCGCCGCCGTTCGGCATCCACGAAGACCTCATCCGTGGCCACGCCCGCCACGATGGAGCGCGCCCGCTCGAGGTCCGCGGAGTCCACCACCGCGACCTCTAGGCCCTCACCGCCCACGCGCGCCTTCAACTCGGCCGGCGTGCCCTCGGCAATGACGACTCCCCGGTCGATCACGGCGATGCGCTGGGCAAGGCGATCGGCCTCCTCCAGGTACTGGGTGGTCAGCAGCACAGTGGTGCCGTCGTCCACGAGGTCCTGGATGACCGACCACATCGTGAGGCGGCTCCGTGGGTCCAGCCCCGTGGTGGGTTCATCCAGGAAGAGGATCGGGGGCCGGGCCGCGAGGCTGGCCGCCAGGTCCAGGCGACGGCGCATGCCGCCCGAATACCCTTTCGATGGCCGGTCGGCGGCCTCGGTCAGGTCGAAGCGCTCCAGCAGCTCCGCGGCGCGCGTGCGGGCGTCCGCCTTCCGCAGCCCGGACAGCCTGCCGAACATCTCCAGGTTCTCCCGGCCCGTGAGGTACTCATCCACGGCGGCGTACTGGCCGGCGAGGCCGATGCGGCTGCGGACGGTGGCCGGACTCCGGGCCACGTCCACGCCGTCCACGAGGGCGGTCCCTGAGTCGGCGCGGATCAGGGTGGCAAGGATCCGGACGACGGTGCTCTTGCCGGCCCCATTCGGGCCGAGCAGCCCGTAGACCATTCCCCGCGGGACGCTGAGGTCCACCCCGCGGAGTGCCTCGGTCTTCCCGAACGCCTTCCGCACGCCCTCTGCCCGCACGGCCAGGGGGGAGTCGGGGCGGGAATTCACATGGTCACCCTACCGATGTCCGACCGCATCGGGCACGCACGCGCCTAGATTCCGCGAGATGAGCCACGACGACGACCTGCTCGATCTCGACCCAACCCTGCTCGAGGACGCCCGCTCCACCGTTGCCCTTGCCGTGTGGTGCGCCGCCGGGCGCCTGTCGCGAACATCCGCAATCGAAGACGCCCTCTCCGTGGCATGCCTGGGCGATGCCATCGAGGCCCTCGGCGCGCCGGGGGAGCCCGGCGTGCGGTGGCCCGGGGCGGCCATGCACGGGCCGCTGCGGGAGGCCGCCCGGAGGGTGATCGAGGAAGCCGCCCAGCACACGTCGGATACGCCGCCCGAGCGCGCGCGGTGGTGGGATGACCAGTCCGCCCGCGCCGAGCGCATCCTCGCGGCCATGGCCACCCGCCCCGTCCGCTAGGCGAGGGCGTCCGGGCCGAGGGCCGCGCGGCCATGGGGGCGCGTGAGGTCCGGGCCGTCCGACACCGGCACGATCCCCACGGGATTGAGCTTGTCGTGCGTCAGGTAGTAGTGCCGCTTGATCTGGCCCATGTCGATCGTGTCCATGACGCCAGGGATCTGCGCGATATCCCGCAGGTAGCCCACGAGGGCCTCCGAATCGCCCACCAGTCGCGCATTGCACTTGAAGTGCGTGTGGTACACGGGGTCGAAGCGGACGAGGGTCGTGAACAATCGGATGTCGGCTTCGGTGAACCGGTTGCCCACGAGCCAGCGGTCGCCCCGCAGGACCTGCTCCACGCGGTGTAGCCCCTCCGCGACGCCGGCAGCGGCCTCGTTGTAGGCCCGCTGGGTGGTGGCGAAACCCGCGCGGTACACACCGTTGTTGAGCAGGGGATAGACGACCCCGTTGGCGTCGTCGATCCGCGCGGCCAGCTCATGCGGCCGCAAGCAGGGAGCCATCCGCGCGTGCCCGCCGAAGGCGCCGTCGAGGATCCTCACGATGTCCTCGGACTCGTTGTTCACGATGCGCGCCGCCCTGATATCCCACAGCACCGGCACCGTCACGCGACCCCGCCAGGACGGATCGGACCGGTGGTAGGCCTGCGCGAGGAAGTCGAAGCCGGTGAGGGGGTCGGGTTCGGGGCGGAAGGCCCACCCGCGCTCGTCGCGAATCGGATCCACTACCGTCATGCCGAGCACCTGGTCCAGTCCCTTCAGGGCGCGGGCGATCACTACCCGGTGGGCCCACGGGCACGCCAGTGAGACGTACAGGTGGTACCGAGCAGGGTCGGCGGCGCCGCCCGAGGTGTCGACATCCCCCCGGAACGCGGACGCCTGGCGCACAAACCGCCCGTGGGCATCCATTTCGGCCCCGAACTGCGACGGGGCGCTCACGCGCCCCGCCACTTCCCACACCCGATGTCTCCGGCGCCTATGCGGCGAGGATGCCCGACGATGCCTTCTCCTGCTGCAACTTCTCGAGGTAGCGGTGCGACGGGCAGTAGTCGGAGCCGGTCACCGGAACGCGCTGGCAGGCCTTGCCCTTGCGGTTGGTCGCGCGGCATCGGAGCAGGTCGGCCGACCCGCGCTCGGCGATCTCCGCGTCCAGGTATTCGAGGGCGGCATCCATGTGCATCTCGATGATGTCGTACACCATCAGCTGGCGGGAGACGGGGAAGAGGGCCCTGACGTCATCGAAGAGGGCCGCGGCCGGGCGGGCAAACCTGCGGTGATCGCGGGCGAGCCGCTCCACCGTGCGCTCGCATGCGGCAAGCAGCAGGCGCTGGCCGAGTTCGGCCCGGAACTGACCCTCGAGGAGGTGGGGGTGCAGATCACGGTAAATGGCACGTGAGTAGCGGTACATGGCGCCGTCCTCGGTCAGGTCTTTGATCAATCCGTTAGGGGTATCCAACAGTTCTGTCCAAGTCCTGTCAAGGTGTCGGCGTCATAGAAAATGCCGCACCCTCCGGAAATCCGGGGGCTGTGGCCATGCCGTTCAATCGCCGTCCGCGGCCGCGGGCGACTCCGTGCCACCCGTTGCCGCGGCCCGGGCCTCGGCAGCCATTCGTTCCTCCGCCACCTCGCGGGGTTCCGGACCGCAGAGCCGGCAGTACCGACGCCCCGTGACGCCATCGACGCGCACTTGCGGGCACGTGTCGGGGTCGTCCCAGAGGCATGAAAGGGCGCTCATGACCATGGACCGATTGTTGCAGAGGCGGCCACCCGGCGCCGGGGTGGGACAATGCACGGCGTGACGGCTGACGGACACAGGATTCGCATCGACAAGTGGCTGTGGGCCGCCCGCTTCTTCAAGACGCGAGGACTTGCCACCGAGGCGGTCCAGGGCGGCCGCGTGCACCTGAACGATCAGCGAATCAAGCCCTCGCGCGATGTCCGCGTGGGCGACGCGGTCACCATCACGCGCCCCGGGGCGCCACCGATGGTCGTGACGGTGGTCGGGATATCCGGCCGCCGCGGCCCGGCGCCCGAGGCCCGCGCGCTGTACGAGGAGACCGCCGAGAGCACGGCAGCGCGTGAGGAGCACCAGATGATGCGGAAGGCAGCGCCCGAGCCTCCTGGCGCCGGGCTCGGGTCGCGGCCCACCAAGCGCGATCGCCGGCGCTTCGAGGATGCCCGGCGCAGGTCACGTTAGGCGCGCGCCCCCGCCGCCCCTGCTCCGCACGGAAATCATTGTTATGCACATTCCCGACGGCAGCCCCGCCGGCGGATCCTGCAGCCCGTGGCCCCTACTGCACCGGGACGGTCGCCAGGAAGGAGCGGTCCAGCGTGAAGCCGCCGGCGCGCTCGAGGGCGGCGATGCGGTCCGGCATCGACGGGTGCGTCTGGAACAGGCCACCCAGGCTGCCCATCAGCCCGCGGCCCTTCACCAGCGGGGACTCGATGTACAGATGCGCGGTTGCCCGGCCCACGTGTCCCACCTGCCGGGTGTCGGCCTCAAGCACCGCGAGGGCGCGCGCCATCCCCTCGGCATCGCCCGTGATCTCCGCGGCCGAGGCATCCGCCAGGTACTCGCGCCGGCGCGACAGGGCCATCTGGATCATGGCGGCGCCGATGGGCGCGAGGATGAGCGCCACGATGACGCCGATCAGGGCAAACGGATTGTTGTTGTTGCGCCCGCCGCCGAACACCAGCACCCGCAGCAGGATGTCCGAGAGGATCAGCAGAACGCCGGCGAGGACCGCGGCCAGCGACATCAGGCGTACATCGCGGTTACGGACGTGGGCAATCTCGTGTGCCATCACCGCCCGGAGCTCGCGCGGCCCCATGATCTGCAGCAGGCCAGTGGTGGCCGCCACGTAGGCGTGTTTCGGGTCACGCCCTGCCGCAAAGGCGTTCGGAGCGGGATCCTCGATGATGTACACGGCCGGCGTCCGGGGAAGCCCCGCCCCCACCGCCGCGGCCTCGACGGCCTGCCACAGCTCGGGGTGCTGGTCGCGCGTGATCGGGTGCGCCCCGGCCAGCGATGCGACGACCGACCCGGACGCGAACCACATCACCAGGCCGTAGACCACAAGCCCGATCCCCACCACGATCAAGAGGGAGAGATCGGCAACCAGCGCGACGGCACCCAGGATGACGACGGCGAGCACGGCGAACAGCACGAATAGCAGCAGGGTCCGCCACCTGTTCGCGCGGATCTGCTGCTGGAGGGTCACCTACGAGTCGAAGGAGACCTGCGGGGCCGAGCGGACCGCCTCGTCCTCCTCCTCGAAGAACTCCGCATCCGAGAAGTCGCCGAATCGCGCCACGATGTTCGACGGCACCGTGTGCTGGGTGGCGTTGTACTGCCCCACCGTGGCGTTGTAGTACCGCCGGGCTGCCGCCAGCATCTCCTCGACGTTGGCGAGCTCGGTCTGCAGCTGCAGGAAGTTGGTGGACGCCTTGAGGTCGGGGTAGTTCTCGGCCACCGCAAAGAGGCCGCCGAGCGCGCGGGCAAGGAGGTTATTCGCCTCGCCGGAGGCGGCAGGACCCTTCGCATCCATCGCGGCGGTGCGGGCCTCCGTGACGCGCTGGAACACACCGCGCTCGTGCTCGGCGTACCCCTTCACCGTCTCCACGAGGTTCGGGATGAGGTCGTACCGACGCCGCAACTGCACGTCGATGTTCGCCCAGCCCTGCTGCACCTCCACCCGAAGGCGCACGAGCCGGTTGTAGAGGCCGATGACCCACGCGATAAGCGCGATCACGACCACGATGACGATGATGATTCCCCACCAAGGCATGGGCGCATGATCTCATGCGCGGGGCCCGGATGCGAACCATCCGGTCAGGCGGGCACCTCGCGGGCGGCCTCGGGGCCCGCAGTGAGGCACGCCTCGCGGAGCGCCCTGGCGATGTCGGTGATGCGGCTGCCCGTCGGGTCGTAGGAGGCGATGCCTGCGACCTCCCGCACCACGCGGCTCTCGAGCACCGTGGAGATGACCAGCGCACCGTCGGCCGAGGCAAGGTCGGCCACGGAACGCTCACGCACGTGCAGCGTGGTGACCTCGGCGATGAGGCGCCGGGTGATCGAGTCGAGGATCCCGGTCGCAAGCGGCGGGGCGACCAGCTCATCCCCCTCGAGCCAGACGAAGCTCGCGACCGGGCACTCCAGAATGCCCGCACTGTCCGCGTCGATCATCAGGGCCGTGTCGGCGCCCTCCCCCGCAGCGATGCGCGCGGCCTGCATGTTCGCCGCGTAGCTCAGCGTCTTCGACGCCACGAGCAGCGGCGTGATGCGGTGCGGCACCGGGAGCACGATCCACCCCGCAGGTGCCTCCGGCAGCAGGGGCTCCTCCCGCAGGACGCGCGCCCCCCCGCGCGTCAGCATCACCCTCAGGCCGCACTCGGCCGCCGATGCCTCCGCGCAGAAGCGCCCGATCTCGCCGCGGATGAGGTCCCGGGGGAAATCGAGCTGGATACGCAGGGCCGACCGCTCCATGCGGTCCAGATGCGCCTCGAGCGTGCGCGGCCGACGCCCGTAGACGCGGAGCCCCTCGAACACCCCGTCACCGCGCACGAGGCCGTCATCGAGTGGAATCAGTGCGGGCGCGCCGGGGGCGACCATCGCCCCATTCACCATCATCCGGGGATTTGACATGCCCAGATTGTGCCGCACGGCGCGGCAATCGGCGTTGCGCGGCGCCCGGCTTCGCGCGAAACGCGCGAGGACGCGGGCGGCGCGCGCCGAAGGAACCGGCGTGAGTCACAGCCCCGGGCATCCGGCTAGCGTGCACCCGCGCATGGGTCGCACTAGCTCCATCCTCATCGGCGCAGCACTGCTCTCGTGCGGATTTGCCGCGACTGCCACGGCGCAGCAGCCCGTGTCCCAGGCGCCGCAGCCCGCCGCGCCCGGGGCTGCGGGAGTGCCTTCCCAGGCGCCCGCCCCTGCAGTGCCAGGACCAGCTGATGCGTCGGCGAGTGCACCCGCATCGCCGGCGGATCCGGGGAAGCCCCCCCGGCCTGCCGTCACGAGCGGCCCGGTACTGCGCTTCGGCATGCGGAGCGGGGATGTGGGCCGTCTGCAAAAAGCGCTTCGAAAGGCGCGCATCAGGGTACCGCTCAACGGGCGGTACGACCGCAGGACGCGGGCAGGGGTGCGCATCTACCAGCGCCGGATGCGCGTGCGTGCGACCGGGATCGCCGATGCGCGGGTGCTGGATCGGCTGCGCGTGCGCGTGCGCACCATTGCGACCGGACCCGGCACCACCGCACCCTTCAGCGGCTTCCCGGTGCCCGAGCCCAACGACACCTCCCCGTCGGCCGCGGGCTTCCTGTGGCCCGCGAACGGTGACGTGAGCTCGCCGTTCGGGCCGCGGTGGGGCCGGATGCACGAGGGGTTGGACATCGCCGCGCCCGTCGGGCGCACCGTGCGCGCATCGAAGGCCGGAGTCGCCGTGACGGTGGAGGCCCAGTCCGGCTACGGCAACCTTGTGATCATCGACCACGGCAGCGGTGAGACCACGCGCTATGCCCACCTGAGCCGCTTCCTGGTGGCCCCCGGGCAGCCGGTGGCGGCAGGCCAGGGGATCGCCGAGGTCGGGAACACGGGGCGCTCCACGGGGCCGCACCTGCACTTCGAGGTCCGCATCGCGGGAACCGCGGTGGACCCCCTGCTGTACCTCTAGGCCTGCTCCCCGCGCAGCGGGTCGGTGGTGGCGATTGGCAGGACGATCCCCAGCCGCACCCAGTCCCCGCGCACACCACCGGTGCGGAAGTCGCTCAGGCCCGCCGCGCGCGCGTCGTCGTCCGGATAGATCATCACCATGGCGGAGGGCCTGCGCTCGAGTCCGGCGGCGAGCTCGTCTGGCAGCGCGAGGTCAACCACCATTTCCACGGCCACCGGGGTCTCGATGGCGGCCCGGCACACGATGCGCCCGTCATCCCGCTCCACCCGCGCGGAGCCCTTCGGCCCGTCCTCGTCGCTCCAGAGCGCCTGCAGGGCCGGATGCGATCCGGCGTTGATGCGTCCGTGCACCAGCGCGGGTGACTCCGGGCGCTGCATCAGGATGATGTCGGATGCCTCGAGGGTGAGGCGGAGCGGTTCGTCCATGCACCCACTGTATTCGGCCGGGGGCTAACGTGGGGCCATGGCCGCGACGCCGGACGACGCCGGTGCCCTTGCCGTCACCCTCGGGCACCCCGTGGACCTCGTGCTCCCCCCGGGCGGGGACGATGAGGTACACGTCGCGGTGTCGCGCACCGGCGTCCCCACACGCATGCGGGCAGCGTGGGTGGCGGCGGATGGCACCGTCCGCGCACGCCTCGGCTGCCCTCCCGGCGTGCCAAGCGCCGCCCGGCCCATCACATGCGCCACATGCGATGTCGCAGCCGAGGGCGTGACGGACCGCATCCTGCTGGGCCGCGTGGCGCCGGGCGTTCACCGCGTCCGGGTGTCGTTCCTGGGCGGCGGGTCGACTGCCGTGGCAGTGCACGCAGACGGGATCGTCGCCGGTCGCCTGCCGCCGGACCGGGAGATCGCTGCCGTCGACGCCCTGTCCCGGGATGGTGAGCCGATCGGCCGCCTGATGCGCGAGGGGATCCACGAACTCGCACTGGTTGCAGGACGCGTCGAGGGCCGCCTCGGTGCATCACACGGCCTCGCCGCGGGATTCGGTGCCGGGGACACCGTCGCCGACCTGGCCGCTGCCGAACTGGAGGCGGGATACACGGCCATCCTTCCCAGGTGGCTCCCGGAGGGCTTCCGGCAGACGACCGTGCGCGTCGAGCCCGAGGCCGTCTATCCATTCGCGCCGCCATCCATCGCCGTCGCGTGGGCACCGGGGGATGAGGGCGCGCGGATACTCCTGCGGCAGTGCCCGGCGCCCCTGGCCGTGCCGGAGACCGCCGACGCTCGCGGCCGCGCCGTGGACGTGAACGGGCACGGGGGCGTGATGCGCGTGCGCGGCATGGCCTTCCTCGTATGGGAGGCCGGGGACCGCGCGTTCGGGCTGCAAGTGCGCGGCACCGGCGACAACGAGGAAACGGCACTCGGGGTTGCGCGCTCCGTCCCGGCGCCCGCGACGGGGATCGCTTAGCCTGCAGGCATGGCCGACGCCTACCAGCACATCGCCTGCTGCCTCGACGGCTCGCCCGTCGGGGACGCTGCCCTCGCCGCCGCCATCCGCATGCGGTCGCTTGGGGATGGCGCCCTCACCCTGGTGCACGTGATGGAGCCGGGTATCGAGGCCTACAGCGGGCTGGCGAGTGACGCGATCAACGACGACGCCCTGAGCGCGCGGGACTGGATGGAACAGATGGTGGCCCTCGCCCCCGGCTCGACCGGCGTGCTGCTGGAGGGCCACCCCGCCACCGCGGTCACCGAATGGGCACGGGATGCTGACGTGGACCTGATCATCTCGCTTCGGCATCGCGGCCGGGTGGAGCACATGCTGCTCGGGAGCTTCGCGCAGCACCTCACGTACCACTCGCCCTGCGCGGTGATGCTGGTGCATCCGCCGACCGCCAGCGGGTAGGAGCGGGGCCCCCGGCGGCGAAGAGGACGACCGGAACCACGATTCGGAGGCGCCATGCCCGTCCACGCACTGCCCGCCCCCATGCGGGTCCACATGATCACCCCGCTGACGTTCAACGATGCCCAGGAGATCGGTGACCGAATCAAGGGCGGCTCATCGGTATTCCTCGACATGCGGTCGATCGACCGGGACCTGGAGGAGCGGCTCCGCGACTTCTGCGCCGGGGTCGCCGCGGCGCTCGAGGGCTCGGTGACCGACGTCGCGCAGGGCATCCTGCTCGTCGCCCCCGCGGGCGTGTCGATCTCCCGCGGCGCAGAGGAGCCGCACCGGGCATCCGCGGATCCCTACCGCCGTGACCCGTACTACGACGCGGATGCCGACGTCACGCCGCTCTTCCGGAGCATGAGCGCCTGACGTCCGTGGGCGAGCCCCTCATCGTCCTCTACGACGGTGATTGCCGCTTCTGCCGGGCCTTCGCCCATGTCGCCCGGCGGGCCGCCCGCCCGCCGGGCGTGATCCTGCTGCCCTTCGACGACCCACGTGCGGAACGGATACTGGCGGTGCTCCCGGAAGAGGCCCGCCACGTGTCCGTGCACGCCGCGGACTCCCGGGGGCTGACGTCCGCCACGCATGCGTTCGCATGCATCCTGCGCCGGTTGCGCGGCGGCGGGATGCTCCTGCGCACGGGCGCATATCGCATGTACCCCTGGGTGGCCGGCCACCGGAACTGGTTCGGGCGCCTCGTCCCGGACCTCCCGCGGCCGCCGATCGACTAGGCGCTTCCCCCGCCCCCCGGCGCCCGGCGCACGACGTAGTCCTCCACCAGCAGCAGGCTCGTGCCGGCGTGACGCACCACCTGCAGGAGTTCGGTCATGGTCGCGACCTCCTCCACCTGCTCTGTCACGAACCACTGCAGGAATGCCTCGGCGGCCAGATCGCGGTGCTCGCGCGCCAGGTGCACGAGCTCGCCGATCCACGCGGTGACCTGCTCCTCCTGTGCCAGCGCGGCCGCGACCAGCGCCTCCGCCGATGCGAACGTGGCCACCGGGGCGTCCTGGCCCGGGATCTCGACGGGCCCGCCCGTGTCCAGCACGAAGCGGAAGAACTTCATTGCGTGGACGTGCTCCTCATCGGCCTGCCGCGCGAAGAATGCGGCCATCTCCGGCAGGCCCTGCTCCTCGAGCCACGCGGACATCGCCAGGTACTGGAAGTGCGCCGCGAACTCGCGACCCATCTGCACGCACAGCGCGTCCCTCACCGCGTCATCAGTCGCCATGATGCCCCCCTTCCGGCAGCGTGCCGGCGTCGTGTCTCATTCCCCCTGCTCCCCGCCGGCCCCGATGCGCCGCGCGCGCTCCGTGCGCGTCGCCAGCACGACGATCGCCGTCACGGGAACGGCCCAGAACAGCCCATACACGAACCCCCTCCCCACCGGCTGGTTCAGCAGCAGGATATGGACCGCCCACAGCACCAGCGTGGCGACCACGAACGCCACCGCCACCTGGGCGCCGACGTGCAGTTCCTCCCAGCGGACGATGAGCGAAGGGCGCGGGTTCACGATGCGGGAGGATACGCCGCGCCGCTACCGTGACGGCATGGAACAGGCACAGGAGTGGCAGCGGGTCGCGGACTGGATGGGGGTCCTGAGCGATCTCGACGGTGCGGCGGCGGTGCTCGAATGGGACCGCGAGACCGTCATGCCCGAAGGGGGCGCGACCGCCCGCGGCACCCAGCTCTCGACCCTCGCCGCGCTACGGCACCGGCACCTGCTCGACCCGGACCTGGACGAGCCGCTGGCCGCGATCGCGCAGTCATCCGACCCATGGCAGGCGGCCTCTGCCCGCATCGCGCAGCGCGACCGTGCCCGGGCGTCGCGGGTCCCCGAGGACCTGGTTCGCGCGCTCGCCGAGGCCTCGTCCCACGGAGTGGCTACGTGGTCGCGGGCGCGCCCGGCCGACGATGTCGCCGCGTGGGTCGAGGCGATCACCCCGCTCATCTCACTCACGCGAGAGCAGGCGACGGCACTGGCCGACGGCGGGGATCCGTACGACGCGCTCCTCGACCTCTATGAGCCCGGTACGACGTATGCGATGGTCGCACCGTTGTTCGATGCCCTGGCAGCACGGGTCCGTCCGCTGGTCGAGGCCCTGGACGGCGCCGGTGGCCCGGCCCTGCCCACCGGACCGTGGGACGACGCCGCGCAGATGTCGGTGGCCCGCGCCCTCGCCGCCGACATCGGCTTCGACCTCTCCTCAGGGGTGGTGGGCCGGACCGCCCACCCGGTCACGATGTCGCTCGGGCCCGGGGATACGCGCCTGTCCACGCGCGTCGATGCCGCGGACCCGCTCTCGTGCATCATGGCGCTCCTGCACGAGGGCGGGCATGCCATGTACGACCAGGGGCTCCCGCGCGAGCACCGGCGCACCCTCGCCGGCGACGCGCCGTCACTGGGCGCGCACGAGAGCCAGTCGCGCTTCTGGGAGAACCACGTGGGACGCACCCTCGCGTTCTGGCAGCGCCTGGCACCCGACCTGACAACGGCGTTCCCCGGGGCTGCGGACGGGCTCGGGGCGGATGACTACCGCCGCGCGCTGAACCGGGTGCGCACCCAGGCCATTCGCGTGGAAAGCGACGAGGTCACCTACGACCTCCACATCATCCTCCGCACCCGCCTCGAGCGGGCGCTGATCACGGGTGACCTCGCTGTCGCGGACCTGCCCGCGGCGTTCGGGGACGGCATGCGGGAACTGCTCGGGATCGTGCCGGATCGCCCCGCACACGGCGCGATGCAGGACATCCACTGGTCCGCCGGCATCATCGGGTACTTCCCCACCTACACGCTCGGCAACCTGTACGCCGCCGCGCTCGCCGACGCCGCCGCCGAGCGCGTCGGTCCCATCGATGAGGTGCTGCGCGAGGAGGGGCCTGCGCCATTGCTGGCATTCCTGCGTGAGGAGATCCATTCGCGCGGAAGCCTGGTGGAGGCCCCGGAGCTGATGAGGGATGCCACCGGCCGCGACATCTCCGTGGAACCGTTCATCGCCCACCTGGAGCGGACCTACTCCCCCACATCCTCCGTGTCGTAGGCCACGAGCGACATCACGTCGTGGCCGACGAGACGGGCGCGCCCGGGCAGGAAGGTGAGCTCCACGACGAAGGCGATGCCCGCCACGACCCCGCCCAGCTCCTCGACCAGCTGGCACTTGGCCGCGGCCGTGCCCCCTGTTGCCAACAGGTCGTCGTGCACGAGCACGCGCTGGCCGGGACGGATTGCGTCGCGGTGGATCTCCAGGACATCGGTGCCGTACTCCAGGTCGTACTCCCTCCGGACGACCTCGTACGGCAGCTTGCCCGGCTTGCGCGCGCAGGCCAGGCCGGCACCGAGTTCGCGTGCGATCGCGCCGCCCAGGATGAAGCCCCGGGCCTCGGCCCCGAGCACCACATCCACCTCGCGCGGTCGCGCCCACGCGGCGATGCCGTCAACGCACGCGGCAAGCCCCTCCGGCGACTCGAACAACGGCATGAGATCGTAGAAGAGAATCCCCGGCTTGGGGTGATGCGGGATCCGCCGGATCGCGGAGTCGATGTCGTAGCTCATGTGTCCTCCGTGGCAGGCCCGGGATGGGAGTCGACGAGGCGCCGGAGTTCCTGCACCAGCACCAGGTGCCGGAGATGGGACGCGAGGCCCGCAAGGGACTCCAGCGAATCCACGGCCTCCTGCCGCCTCTCGGGGTTTGGTGACCGGAGGCCGGTCGACAGCACCTGCTCCAGCAGGCCGGCCTCCCGCTCGGCGGCCATGCGGAGCGTGCGCAGGTGGCGGGGTTCGAGCCCATAGGCCCGCAGCTCCACGGCGGCCTTCACGACCTCCAGGTCGGTGTCGTCCAGCTGATCCGTGCCGCCGATGAGCCCGTACCGGCCGAGGTCGCGCACGAGCCCCGCATCCGCGCCGGATGCCGAGAGCACCTCGGCCAGGGGGTGGCTGCCGCCCCCGCCTCCGGTGGACAGGTTCTCGCGCCGGATGCGGCGGGACTGCTTCGCGGCCCCCACGGGCCCGGTGCGCATCGCGTCGAGTTCCTCGCGGATCACCTTCAGCGGCAGGAACTCGTCGCGCTGCAGCCGCAGGATGGTGCGCAGGCGCTCCACGTCACGCGGGCCGTAGAGCCGGTATCCCCCGCTGGTCCGGCGCGGGGTGACCAGCTCCCGGTCCTCGAGGTACCGGAGCTTGGAGATGGAGAGATCGGGGAACTCGGGGCGCAGGGCATCGCACACCGCGCCGATCGTCATCCCCGCAGCGTGATCCCCATCGTCGGGCCCGAGCAACTCGGTCTGGACCCCGGCATCCCTCACGCGACGAACAGCAACCGGAACTTGCCCACCTGCACCTCGTCGCCATCCGCCAGGATCTCGGGTCCCTCGATGAGGCGTCGGTTCACGTAGGTGCCGTTGGTGCTGCCGGCGTCCTCGATCACCCACCCGCCCACGTCCTGGCGGACCCGCGCGTGGGCGCGCGACACGGTGATGTCATCGAGGAACACATCGCACTCGGGCGAGCGGCCGATGGTCGTCCCCTGCTGGCCGACAGGGAAAAACTCGCCGGTGCGCCCTCCCGGCAGCCGCACCGCGAGCCCGGTCCCCACGCTCGGCATTGCCCCGGGAGGGGTCAGGCCGGGGTCGACCGGGGCCTCGAACGGCCCCGTGGCCTGTGCGGCGGCACCCTGCTCGGGCATCGGGGCCCCGCACGATCCGCAGAAGCGATCGCCGTCGGGGCGCTCCGCCCCGCATGCGGGGCACGTCACCACCTGGTCCTCCGGTACGGCGGGGTTACTGGCATGGGGCTCCCGTTCGCGGGCGCACCACTGTAGTCCTGCCCGGACGAACCCTCAAGTCGTGGTTGAGGTCACCTCGGCGGCCCGTTGGGCGCGCACCTTCCCCACCGCAATGCCCACGTAGTTCATGAAGGTGAGCACCGAGAGCCCCACCGCGCACCAGAACACCGTATCCACCCACGTGGCCGAGATCGCGAGCCCCACGGCCACGCAACCCATGTTGAAGCCCGACGACACCTTGCCCGCGAAGTCGATCTCCATCAGCACGCCGCGGCGCGCGAGCCAGACGAAGCCGCCGATGGAGGCCAGATCGCGTACGAGGATGATCACCGGGCCAGGCCACGCGAAGCGCGCCATCACGAGGAGGCCGATCAGCCCCACGGCCATGAGGAGGCGGTCCGCCAGGGGGTCCAGCACGCGGCCCAAGGGCGTGCGCGCATCGAGCAGGGCAGCGAGGCGCCCGTCCAGGAGGTCCGTGATCGCGAGAACGGAGAAGAAGATGCCCAGCGGCCACGAGGGACCGTCGGCAACGAGGCACCACCACAGCAACACGGGCAGGGCGGCAAGCCGCGCGATTGTGATGGCGTTGGGAAGCCACCGCAACCGGCGCTTGATGCCGGTGCTCACGCGTGCTCCGGAAAATCGGGGCGAGAGGATTTGAACCTCCGACCGCCCGGCCCCCAGCCGGGTGCGCTACCAGACTGCGCCACGCCCCGAAGCGCGCGGGACATTAGCACGCGGCCCACAGCCCTCAGGCGCCCGCGAGGCCGCGCCAGAGCGCGAGAATGCGGTCGGCGGCGGAGTCCAGCGGCACCTCGTGCACCTCTCCCGTGCGGCGGATGCGGACCTCGAGGGGACCGTCGGGAAGGGTCCTCTTCCCCACCGTCACGCGGATCGGGCAACCGAGCAGATCGGCCTCCACGAACTTCTCGCCCGGACGCAGACCCGGGCGGTCGTCCAGCACTGTCTCGAGCCCGTGATCGGAGAGCGACTGCCATAGGTCCGCGGCGTACGCACCCTGCGGGCTGTCGTCGTCACCGATCAGCACGATGTGCACGTCGAACGGCGCGATGCCCGCGGGCCACACGATGCCGTCGTCGTCATGCCCCTGCTCGATCGCCGCCATGGCCACGCGCGCGGGCCCGATGCCGTAGGAGCCCATGATGATCACCTGCTCCTGGCCGTCCTCGTCCAGGTAGCGCGCGCCGAGGGGCTCGGAGTACTTGGTGCCGAGCTTGAAGATGTTGCCGATCTCGATGACCGGCACGAGGTCCAGGGGGCCGCTGCCATCCACGGCGCCCTCCCCGGCCAGGACCGTGCGGATGTCCGCCACTTCGGCGGTGAAGTCCCGGTCCAGGACGACGCCCCGCAGGTGGAAGCCATCGCGGTTCGCGCCGGTGACGTAGTGGCCGGTCCGGAGCGTCGGGTCCGCCACGATGCGCACTGTGCCGGGGTCGACGCCTACCGGGCCGAGCGACCCGGGATCCGCGCCGAACCACTCGCGGATCTCCTCGGGGTGCGCCGCGCGATGCGGGCCGATGATCCGGGCCAGCTTCTTCTCGTGCACCTGGTGCTCGCCCCGGACGATCGCCAGCACCGGACCATCGTCCGACACCACCACGACGCTCTTTGCGAGCGCCGCGGGTGGCAGGCCGGTGAACTCCGCCAGTTCATCGATGGCACCGACACCGGGTGTGGCGAATTCCTCCGGCGCGTCGGGTGCGTCGTCGAAGGCGGGGTCTGCGGCCACCGACACCGCGAGTTCCACGTTGGCGGCGTATCCCCCGTCGGCGCTTCGCGCCACGACGTCCTCGCCTGCCGGGCTTGGCGCCATGTACTCGTGGGCGCCGCTGCCCCCCATCATCCCCACGTCGCTCTCCACGCGGTACCAGGTGATGCCCGCGCGGTCGAAGATGCGCGCATAGGCCCGGGAGTGGGCCTCGTACGACCGCTCCAGCCCGGCCACGTCGGCATCGAACGAGTACGAGTCCTTCATCGTGAACTCGCGCACGCGCAGCATGCCGCTCTTCGGACGCGGCTCATCGCGCAGCTTGGTCTGGATCTGGTACCAGCTCTGCGGCAGGTCGCGGTACGAGCGGATCTCCCGGGCCGCGTGCCAGGTGATGATCTCCTCGTGCGTCATGCCCAGCACCATCCGGCGACCGCCGCGGTCCTCGAGGCGGAATTGCTCGGCAAGGCCGTAGCGCCCGGTGGCCTCCCAGATCTCCGCGGGATGCATGACCGGCATCAGCACTTCCTGCGCACCGATGGCGTCCATCTCCTCGCGGATGATGGCCTCCACGCGCTGGATGACGCGCAGCCCCATGGGCGTGACCGTGTACAGGCCGGCGGCGAGCTGGCGCACGAGCCCGGCGCGCACCGAGAGCTTGTGGCTGATGGCCTCGGCATCGGCGGGGTCGTCACGCACCGTGGGCCAGAAGCGCCCGCGCAGCCTCCAGGAACCACGGTAGGGCGGCGCTGGCATGCGCCAGCCGTCGCCGCTCATGCCCGGCCCCCCGCAGGCGCGTACCGGGTCTCCACGTACTCCTCGACCATTCTGATGAAGTCCTCCGCCAGGGTCGGCCCCTCGAGGGTCGCGACCTTCTCCCCGTCCACGTACACCGGCGCCCGGGGCTCCTCGCCGGTTCCGGGCAGGCTGATGCCGATGTCGGCCGCGCGGCTCTCCCCCGGCCCGTTCACTATGCACCCCATCACCGCGACGTGCATGTCCACCACGCCAGGCCGCTCCGTGCGCCATGCATCCATGCGCGCATCGAGATGGGCCTGTATCGACTGGGCCAGCTCCTGGAAGACGCTGGACGTGGTGCGCCCGCACCCGGGGCAGGCCGTCACCTCCGGCCGGAAGGCGCGCAGGCCCAGGCTCTGCAGGATGTCCAGGCATGTACGCACCTCGATGGTGCGGTCCCCGCCCGGCTCGGGCGTGAGGCTGGCCCGGATCGTGTCGCCTATTCCCTCCTCCAGCAGCACCGACAGCGCCGCAGTGGTGGCGATGATGCCCTTCGCGCCCATCCCCGCCTCGGTCAGGCCGAGGTGCAGCGGGTAGTCGCAGCGCGCGGCGAGGTCGCGGTACACGGACACCATGTCCGGGAGCCGGCTGACCTTGCACGAGATGACGATGCGGTCATGCGCGAGGCCGATCTCCTCCGCCGCGGCGGCGGAGGTGAGGGCGCTCTGCACCATGGCCTCGCGCAGCACGTCCGAACCGGAGCGCGGGTCCGGCCGGCGGGCGTTCTCCTCCATCAGGCCGTCGAGGAGTTCCGGGTCGAGCGACCCGGCGTTCACGCCGATCCTCACCGGCCGGTCGTGATCGATCGCAGCCTGGATCATGGCGGCGAAATTCCGGTCATGCCGCGCCCCGCGCCCCACGTTGCCGGGGTTGATGCGGAACTTCGCGAGCGACTCCGCCATGGCGGGGAATTCCGACAGGAGCGTGTGCCCGTTGAAGTGGAAGTCCCCGACGAGGGGGACATCGCACCCGTGCTCATCGCGCAACCGCGCCGCGATCTCGGGAACCCGCGCGGCGGCATCCCGATTGTTCACGGTGATCCGGACGACCTCCGACCCGGCGGCCGCGAGTTCCGCGACCTGCAGCGCCGTGGCCACGGCGTCCTTGGTGTCGGTGTTGGTCATCGACTGCACCACGACGGGGGCGCCGCCACCGATGGGCACGCCGCCGACGAGGCAGCGCGCGCTCATGCGACGGGGCCTCTCCACGGGCCGGGAGTGTAGCGGCCGGAGGCCGGCCTACCGGATCTGGAAGCCGTCCCCGGCGAGCTTGCCGATGTCGTTCTGCAGCGCGAAGACGAACACGATGAGGATCACCGCCCAGCCGACCATCGCTGATCGCTCGTACACGCGCGTGCTGATCGGGGACCCCTTCAGCTTCTCGAGAAGCGCGAACAGGATGTGGCCGCCGTCCAGTGGGAAGATCGGCAGCAGGTTGAAGATGGCCAGCACGAGGCTGATGAGCCCGATGAAGCGAATGATCTCGGTGAGCCCGTCGCCGGCGACTTCGTTGTACACCGCCCCGATCGCCACCACCGAACCGACCTGCTCGCGGGCCTGCTCGCTCGTGAACAGCTGGCCGATTCCCTTTGCGTTCTCCTCGATGAGGAACCATGTGTACCGCCCTGCGGTGGTCAGGCCGCCGACGGGACCCTCCGACTGGCGGGCGCCCTGGTCGAGGCGGAACTGCACTCCCAGGCGGCCGATGGGCTGCCCGTCCGGGCCCTCAGCGGACTGCAGGGTCACCGTGCGCGTGACGGGCGTGCCGGCATCGGCGTACCGCACCGTCACGGGGGAACCGGGGTTCGCCTGGAGCTCGGCGCGCACCCGGTCCATTCCCTGCTCACCGCTCGTGGCCACGCCGTTCACCGCGAGGAGGCGATCACCCGGTGCCATGCCGATGGCCGCGGCAGGGCTGCCGGGGGTCACCGCGTCGACCCCGTTCGTGGCCTGGAAGGACGGCACGCCGATCCAGAAGTAGAGGGCGAAGCACAGGAAGGCCACCACGAGGTTCACGAACGGCCCCGCGAAGATCGTCGCCACCTTCTTCCACGTGGCGGCGGCGTAGTAGGCCCGCGGGACCACCTCCGGAGGCAGCTCCTCGTCGCGGGTCATCCCGGTGATCTTCACGTACCCGCCCAGCGGCAGCCACCCGATGCCGTACTGGGTCTCGCCGCGCCGGAAACTCACCCATGGCCTGCCGAAGAAGATCGAGAAGCGCTCGACGCGCATGCCGCACCACTTGGCCACCACCATGTGCCCCGCCTCGTGCACCAGCACGAGGAACATCAGGATGACGATGAAGGCCAGGATGTTGGTTCCCAGGCTCATGCGGCAGCCCTTCTCCGGGCCACGGCCTGCCGTGCCGCCGAATCCGCTGCCATCACGGCGTCCAGCGAGTCGGCGGGTGCTGCGTCCACCGTGTCGAGGGCATGGGCGACGGCCCGCGGGATGTCCGTGAAGCCGATGCTCCCACCGAGGAAGGCCGCGACGGCCTCCTCATTGGCGCCGTTCAGGATCGCCGGCGCGGTCCCGCCTGCCACGCCGGCCTCGCGGGCAAGGCGCAGGCAGGGGAAGGCCTCCTCATCGGGCTCCTCGAACGAGAGGGTCAGCCCCGCCAGGTCCATGGGTACGCGGGCCGGCGGCGGGGCGGGCCAGCGCAGCGCGTGGCCGATTGGCACGCGCATGTCAGGAGGCCCCATGTGCGGGAGGATGCTGCCGTCCTCAAGGCGCACCATCGCATGGATGGTGGACTGGGGATGCACGACCACCTCGATCTCCTCGTAGGCGAGGTCGAACAGGTGGTGCGCCTCGATGACCTCGAGGCCCTTGTTCATCATCGTGGCGGAGTCGATGGTGATCTTCGCGCCCATGTCCCATGTGGGGTGCGCCAGCGCATCGCCGGGAAGCACGCCCTCCATGTCCTCGGCGGTGCGCCCCCGGAATGGCCCCCCGGAGGCCGTGAGGATGCAGCGGTGCACGCGCTCCCGCGGAACGCCTTCGAGCAGCTGGAACAGTGCCGAATGCTCACTGTCCACCGGCACGAGCCGGGCGCCCGACACCTCCCGGGCCGCCCGGACCAGGTCGCCCCCGGCCACGAGGGACTCCTTGTTGGCGAGGGCGACGGGGATGCCGCGCTCGATCGCCGCGAGGGTCGGTCGCAGGCCGGCCACGCCCACCAGGGCGTTCAGGACGATGTCCGGCCCGGCCTCATCCATCAGGCGGCCGAGATCAGCGTCATACGGGACCGACCCCCCGCCGGCAGCGGCGGAGGTGTGCGCCACGCCGCGCGCCGTTGCCTGTGCACGCATCTCGCCCACGCGCGTGCCGCATGCAAGCCCCACGCACTGCAGGTCGGGCGCGTCGTCCACGACGTCGAGGGCCTGCACGCCGATCGACCCCGTGGAGCCCAGGATGAGGACGCGCGTCACGCGGACGACGGTATCACCGCTCACGGCGGCGGACGCCCGCCGCGGGCGCCGCGGACCGGCTCAGCGAGGCAGGTCCTGCGCGGTCTCGCAGAACGCCGCGACGAGCCGGGCGCTCGCCTCCAGGTCCCCCGGGTCACAGGTCTCCACCACCTGGTGCACGTAGCGGGTGGGGATCGACACGCAACCGGCCAGGGCGCCATCGCCTGCCAGCTGCAGTTCGCGGGTATCGGTGCCGCCCCTCGTCATGATCTCCAGCTGGTGGGGGATGTCGCGGGCGTCCGCGACCCGCTCGAGATGGTCCACCATGGCGCGCGGAACGATCACGCCGGAGTCATAGGCCTTGATCGCGGCACCGCCACCCAAGGTCGTCACCCGCTGATGCGGCTTTGCACCGGGGCCGTCGTTGGCCAGCGTGATGTCGATGGCCAGCCCGATGTCGGGGCGGATCCGCTGCGCGGCCACCCGCGCACCGCGGAGGCCCACCTCCTCCTGCGTGGTGGCCACGGCCACCACCTCGCACTCGTGCTGGCCGAGTGCGCGGAGCGCACGGATCATCACGTACACCCCCGCGCGGTTGTCGAGGCTCTTGCAGGTGATGAGGTTGCCCAGCCGGGCCAGCGTGCGCTCGCGGGTGACCGGATCGCCCTTCCGCACGATGTCCCGCACCTCATCCGCCGGAAGGCCCACGTCGATGTAGTGGTCATCCGGCTTCGGGAGCTGCTTCCGCTCCTCGTCGCTCATGATGTGAATCGGCTTGGCCCCCATCACGCCCAGCAGGTCGCGCGTGCCGTGCACGATCACGCGCTGCGCGATCTTGGTCTTCGGGTCGAAGCCGCCCAGCGGGACAACCCGGATGAAGCCGTCGTCGTCCACATGGGTGACCAGGAAGCCCAGCTCGTCCATATGGGCGGCCAGCATCACGCGCGGCCCCCCGCTGCCCCGCCGGACCGCGACGACGTTGCCGAGTGGATCAACGGAGATGGCGTCAGCGCTCCGCCCGACCTCCTCGATGATCACCTCGCGGATGCGCTCCTCCCGCCCGGGGGCACCGGGTGTCTCGCACAGGCGCCGCAGCAGGTCCAGGTCGACGTCGTAAGTGTTCATCACAGCACCATCCATATCGTGAGGAAGTACCCGGCCAGCGACGCGAAGAGCATCGAATCGAAGCGGTCGAGCACGCCCCCGTGGCCCCCGAGGATCGTCCCCGAGTCCTTGACGCCGGCGTCCCGCTTGATCATCGACTCGAAGAGGTCACCCACGTATGCCGCCAGGCAGATCGCGAGCCCGATGATGATGGACTGCCACCAGGTGATCCAGTCCATGTAGAGGCCGGCGAACCAAACCGCCGCCGTGCCGCCGATGAGGCCGCCGACGAACCCCTCCCATGTCTTGTTGGGCGAGGTGCGCGGGGCGATCTTCCGCCGCCCCCACGCCCGGCCCGAGAAGTACGACGCGGTATCGAACACCCACACGCCGACCAGCAGGTTCACGATGGCCCCGGCGCCGTCGGGAAGTTCCCGGGTGAGGACGAGCACCCCGGCCGGCATGGCGATGTAGAGGCCGCCCATGAGCACGATGGCCACGCGCCCCGTGATGCCCTCGCGGTCCTCGAGCGACAGCGCGGCGACGGCCGCGAGGATGAGTCCGGCGGCGAGCGCCACGAGCAGTGCGCGCTCCGCGGGATCGGCGGCCCATGCGAGCACCACCGCGAGGACCGCGGTGGCGTAACCGGCCCACTGCAGGCGGGGGGGGACGGTGGCCAGCGCGTAGAACTCGAACAGGGCGGCCAGCGCGACGACCAGCGCGAACGCGGCGAACACGGGGCCGCCGAAGTACACGGCCGCGAGGATCACGGCGACGCCCGGAATGGCCACGAGAATGCGGTTGATCACCGTGCGCCGAACCTCCGTGCCCGTGAGGCGTAGTCATCGAAGGCGCGCTCGAGGTCCTCCGCGCCGAAGTCCGGCCACAGGCGGTCGGAGAAGACGAGCTCGGCGTAGGCCGACTGCCACAGCAGGAAGTTGGACAGCCGCTGCTCACCGCTGGTGCGGATGATCAGTTCGGGGTCGCGCATGTCGGGTGCGTACATGAACTGCCCGAAGACGTCATCGGGGGCGTCCGGGCCCGCCTCCGCTGCGAAGCGCCGCGCGGCGTCGACGATCTCGGCGCGTCCGCCGTAGTTCATCGCGATGAAGAGCCGCATGCGCTCGTGATGGGCGGTCCGGGCCTCGGCCTTCGCGATCTTGGCGCGCAGGGATGGGTCCAGCTCCGCAAGGCGACCGATGAAGCGGATGGAGACGCCCTCGGCGTCCAGGTCGGGCACCTCGCGATCGATCAACTCCGAGAACAGGACCATCAGGTCGTCCACCTCGTCCCGGGGACGGTTCCAGTTCTCCGTGGAGAAGGAGAACACGGTCAGGTCGCGCACGCCCATGTCACCGGCGGCGCGGACCACCCTGCGCAGCGCACGGGCACCGGCCCGATGCCCGGCCGCCGTGGGAAGGCGGCGGCGGCGTGCCCACCGGCCGTTGCCATCCATGATGATCGCGACCGACTCGGGCACCGGACGCGGCGACGATGATTGCGGCGGGGCCGCGGAGGTACGCATGGCGCGGGCCGCGCGGGCAGCCCGCAGGCGCGAGAGGAGCGCCATCAGACCTCCATGATCTCGGCCTCCTTGCGGGCCAGCATCTCGTCGACCGCCTTCACCTCGGCGTCGGTGAGCTTCTGGACCTGATCCTGCGCGCGGCCGAGGTCATTCTTCGACACCTCGCCGTCCTTCTCGGCCCGCTTGAACTCGTTGAGGATGTCGCGGCGCACATTGCGCACCGCCACGCGGGCCTCCTCGGCCATCCGGTGCGCCACCTTCACCAGCTCCTTGCGGCGCTCCTCGGTGAGCTGCGGCAGGGGCAGCCGGATGGTCGTGCCATCGTTACCCGGCGTCAGGCCGAGGTCGGACTCCATGATGGCGCGCTCCACATCCGGGATCATGGTCTTGTCGAATGGCTGGACCGTGAGCATCCTCGGCTCGGGCGCGTGGATCTTGGCCAGCTGCGGCAGGGGCGTCGGTGCTCCGTAGGCATCCACCTGGATGCGATCGAGCAGCGCCGTCGTGGCGCGGCCGGTGCGAAGGCCGGCGAACTCCTGGCCGAGGTTCTTGACGGCGCCCTCCATGCGGCGCTTGGCGTCGTCGAGCCTGTCCTTCATCGTGCGTCCCCCTCCCCCGGGCCCCCGGCGGGGCCACTGACGATCGTGCCGACGCGCTCGCCATCCAGCAGGCGGCCCAGATTGGACTCGTCCTGCATGTTGAAAACGAGCAGCGGCAGGTCATTGTCCATGCACAGCGTGAGGGCCGTGGCATCCATCACCGCGAGCCCGCGCTCGATCACCTCCATATGGGTGATCTGCCTGATGAGCTCCGCGGACGGGTCCTCGCGGGGATCCGCCGTCATCACGCCCTCTACGTTGTTCTTGGCCATCAGGATGCACTCCGCGCCAATCTCCAGCGCGCGAAGGGCCGCCGTGGTGTCGGTGGTGAAGAACGGATTACCGGTGCCCGCCGCGAAGATGACGACGCGCTTCTTCTCGAGGTGACGGATGGCACGCCGCCGGATGTACGGCTCGGCGACCTCCTGCATGGCGATCGCCGACTGGATCCTGGTGGTCACGCCGAGCTTCTCGAGCGCGTCCTGGATGGCCAGGGCGTTCAGCATCGTCGCGATCATGCCCATGTAGTCCGCGGTGGCGCGGTCCATTCCGCTGGCGGCACCGATGACGCCCCGGAAGATGTTCCCCGCCCCGACCACGACGGCCACCTCCACGTCCCGGTCCGTGGCGCCCTTCACCACGCGGGCAACGCCGGCGATCTTGTCGGGGTCGATGCCGTAGCCCTGGTCGCCCATCAGCGCCTCGCCCGAGAGCTTCAACAGCACCCGGGACCAGGCGGCGTGCCCGGCCGCCCCCGCTCCTGCGGGGGCGGGTACGGGCTGGTCGCTACTCGCCAAGCTGATAGACCGTGAACCGCCGGATGGTGATGTTCTCCCCGAGCTCGGACGAGACCTCGGCGCGCAGTTCCTCCATCGTGCGCTGCTTCTTCTCGGTGGCGTCCCGGAAGAAGGGCTGGTCGAGCAGGCAGATCTCCGAGAGGTGCTTCTTCAGCTTGCCCTCGACGATCTTCTCGCGGGCGTTCTCGGGCTTGTCCTTCGCCTGATCGGCATACACCTCGCGTTCACGTGCCAGATAGTCCTCGGGGACATCGGCCGCGGACACGAACTGCGGCTTCATCGCCGCCACGTTCAGGGCCACATCCCGCGCGAACTCCTGGAACCGATCCGTGCGCGCGACGAAGTCCGTCTCGCAGTTGACCTCGACGATCACTCCGAGCTGCCCACCCTGGTGGATGTAGCTCGAGATGGTGCCCTCGTTGGCGTCGCGACCGGAGCGCTTGGCGGCGGCTGCCAGGCCCTGCTTGCGCAGCAGGGTGGTCGCCTCCTCCAGGTCGCCGCCGGTCTCCGACAGCGCCCTCTTGCAGTCCATCATCCCGGCGCCGGTCTTCTCCCGCAGCTCCTTCACCAGCGCGGCGGGGATCTGTGCGGTGCTCACGCGGACTCCTCCTGGGTCGTGGCCGCCTCAGCGGTCGCGGACTCCCCGGCGACGGCATCGGCGGCCAGTTCGGCGGCGGCCTCGTCGAGGGCGGCCTCTGCGGCCAGCCCGGCCTCGGCCTCCTGGACCACCTCGCCAGCCGCCATCGCCACCGCGGCGTCGGCCTGCTCGACGGCAGCAACCTCGTCGGCCGCAGGCGCAGGTGCGCGACCGGCAGCACGGGCGGCACGGGCCGCATCCGGGTCGCCGGCGGCCTGCGCGGCCGCGGCGGCGGCACGCGCCTCCTCGTACCCACCCTGCGGGTCGAGGCCCTTGCCCTCACGGATGCCATCGGCGATCACCGACAGGACGAGGGAGCACGAGCGGATGGCGTCGTCGTTACCGGGAATGACGTAGTTCGCCTCGTCCGGGTCGCAGTTCGTGTCGACGAGGCCGATCACCGGGATGCCGAGGCGATTCGCCTCGCGGACCCCGATGGCCTCCTTCTTGAGGTCGACGATCACCACTGCGTCGGGACGACGCTGCATCTCCGCCACGCCGCCCAGATTGGCCTCCAGCTTGATCAGCTCGGCCTCGGCAGCGAGGCGCTCGCGCGTGGGCAGCAGCTCCAGCTGCCCACCCGACTTCTGGGCGCGCAGCTCGTGTAGCCGACGGATGCGCTGGCTGATGGTGGACCAGTTCGTCAGCAGTCCGCCGAGCCAGCGGTGCGACACGTAGGGCATGCCCGCGCGGATCGCCTGCTCGCGCACGGAGTCCTGGCACTGCTTCTTCGTGCCCACGAACATCACGGTGCCGCCGCGTTCGGCGACGTTCCGCGAGAAGTGGTGGGCCTTCTCCAGCAGGTCGAGCGTCTGCTGGAGGTCGATGATGTAGATGCCGCCGCGCTCGCCGAAGATGAACCGCTTCATCTTCGGGTTCCACCGGCGGGTCTGGTGACCGAAGTGGACTCCGGACTCCAGGAGCTGCTTCATGGTGACGACGGACACGCGTCACGTCTCCTTGTTCTGGTTGGCAGTGCAGCCCGGACGCATTCGGGGGGAGCCGGATGCACCGGCCACCGCCCCCCGGATCCGCGCGCCCGGGGTCGGGTACGTGGATGGGACCCATGTGGGCCCATCGGTGGATACTAGCCTGCCGCGCCCGCCTGATCGCGGGCGTCACCCAGGACGGCGGCCAGATCACCCGGGAGCGGGCTCTCGAATCGCATCTCCTCATCCGTGATCGGGTGGCGGAGGGCCAGTCGGTAGGCATGCAGGAACTGGCGCGAGAGCCCACGGGGGTCGCGCCCCATTCCATACACCGGGTCGCCCACGACGGGATGACCGGCGCTCTCCAGATGCACACGCACTTGGTGCGTGCGACCGGTCTCCAATCGCGCCTCCACCAGTGCCACCGGGCCCAGCTGCTCCAGCAGGCGGAAGTGCGTGATGGCCTCACGGCCGCCGGTGGCCCTCACCGCCTGCCGCGTGCGCCTGCGGGGATCCCGGCCCAACGGGCGGTCCACGGTGAGCGCGGGCGGGAACTGGCCATGCACGAGCGCGAGGTAACGGCGCTCCACCGCCCTCTCACGCATCATCCGGCCAAGTCGGCGATGCGCCTTCTCCCCACGGGCAACGAGCATGAGGCCCGATGTGTCCCGATCGAGCCTGTGCACGATGCCGGGCCGCTGCGGGTCCTCCCCCCCGGCGATGCCGCCGGCCAGCAGGCCGTGCACGAGGGTGCCGGTGGAGTGACCTCGCGAGGGGTGGGTGACCATGCCCGCGGGCTTGTCGACGACCAGCAGGTAGTCATCGGCGTGCACGACCGGCACCCCGAGGTCCTCCGCCCGGAGGGCCGGGCCCGTGTCCTCGGGCGGCAGGCGTGCCTCCACGACGTCGCCGGGCGACACCGAATGGCGCTTCGCCCGCGCCTCGCCGTTCACCGTGACCCGGCCCGCGTCGATCAGCCGCTGCGCCTCGGCGCGGCTCTCCACCGCCTCATGCGCTGCCAGCACCGCATCCAGCCGCCGCGCCGGCTCCCCGGCGGCGACCGTGAAGCGGATGACCGGGCCGTCAGTCATCCCCCGCCGCAAGGATGATCGAGAGGACGAGGAGCACGGCGCCGCTGGTGACCGCGACATCAGCCACGTTGAACGGCGGCCACGGCCCGAGGGCGATGAAGTCGGTCACGCCGTCCCGGCTGAGCCGGTCGATGAGGTTGCCGATGCTGCCACCAAGCAGCAGGCCGCCACCCACCGGGACCAGGCGGTGCTGCCCCGCGTACGCCACCAGCACCACGGCGATCACGGCGATCGCGATCAGGGTCAGGACGGCGATGACCCCGGTGCTTCCCGAGAAGAGGCTGAACGCGATGCCCGTGTTGATCGTGTGCACGACGTCGATGCCGGGAGCGACGCCGATGACCTCGCCGGGCGTGATGGTGCCGCGCACCATCACCTTCACCACCTGGTCCACGGCCACGACCGCAAGGGCGATGAGGGCCATGAGGCGGTATCGCCGCAGGGCCTCGCGGCGCCGCCGCACCGCGATCACGTCGGGCAGTGCCTCACGGGGGGAACGGCCGGTGCCACTCATGGGAGGCCTGCGGCAAGCCGCGCCATCCGGGCCCCGATGGCGGCGGGATCCCCGTCGATCTCGATGAGCTTGCGGGCACCCGAGGAGCCTCGGCGCAACCGCACGGCGGAGGCCCTCACCCCCGCCACGTCGGCCAGATAGGCGCACAGGGCGGCGTTGGACTGCCCCTTGTGCGGTGCCGCGGCGATCTGAATGCGCACGGCGCCGTCCTGCACGCCAACGGCGGCGGTGCGACGCGACCGCGGCACGGCCTTGACCCGGACGATCACGCCGCCGTCTCGCCGCGAGACCCACTCCGGTGCCTCGTCCTCGCCGGTCAGAACGCCTCCAGCACGCGCACCACCACCGCGTTGGCCACGTACAGGACGATCAATGCGACGATCGGCGACAGGTCGAACATCCCGACCGGGGGGATCACCCGCCGGAACGGACGCAGGTACCAGTCCGTGCTCTCGTGGAAGAAGCGGTACAGGGCGCCCGTCACCCGGCCTGCAGGCGCGACGGGCAGCCACGACAGCAGGATGCGGATGAGCATGACCACGAGGAAGATCGTGAACAGGGCGTTCACGTAGTCGATCAGAACATCCATCACTGCCTTACAGTTCGGATGCGCGTTCCGCGGCGGCCGCGACAGCCGCCGCCAACGCGGTCGCTGCCCCGGCATCCTCCAGGACGGCGACCCCGGCCGCGGTGGTGCCCCCGGGCGAGGTCACCCGGGCCTGCAACTCGGCGGGGTCCACACCGCCCTCGAGCAACGCTGCGGTGCCGCCCAGCACGCCCTGCACCATGGCGCGGGCCTCGTCGGGGCCGAGGCCGCCCGCGACACCACCGCGCTCCATCGCCGCAGCCACGTAGGCAATGAATCCGGGCCCGCTCCCCGCGATGGCCGTGGCCACCGGGAAGAGGGCCTCATCCATGGGGACAACCGCGCCGAGGGGTGCCAGCAGGCGCCCGAGCCGGGCTTCCGCGTCAGCATCGAGGCCATCCGTGGCAACGGCCACGACGCCGTGCCCCGTGGCGACGGCGAGGTTCGGCATAAGACGCACGACCGGGTGACCGGGCACCGCCGGCCGCAGCCGCGCGATGGGCCACCCAGCCGCGACCGATGCCACTACCGCGCCCGTACGCAGGCGCGGGACGGTCTGTTCCAAGACATCCGCGAGGTCCTGGGGCTTCACCGCGAACACCACCAGATCGCAGGACGCCGCATCGCCCGCCTCCACGCCGTGCGCGGCGGCGACCTCCTCGGCGCGGCCGGGCGCCTGGTCCTCCACGACCACGCGCGCGTGCCGCGCGAGGCCGGCGGCCATCGCGCCACCCATCGCGCCCACGCCCACGACGCCGATGGCGGGGGCAGGGTGGCTCACGGCATCAATACTGGTTGAAGAAGCCCTTCTCGAGCAGGCGTGCCCTCTCCTCCGCCGACACCTCGACGTTCCTCGGGGTGAGGAGGAACACCTTGTCGGCGATGCGGGACATGCCCCCGTCGAGGGCGTAGGTGAGGCCACTGGCGAAGTCGATGAGGCGCTTCGACAGATCGGTGTCGGCGGACTGCAGGTTCAGGATCACCGGAACCGAGCCCTTGAACTTGTCCGCGATCTGCTGCGCATCGTTGAAGCTCCTCGGCACCACGAGTGTCACCTCGGAGCCACGGGCGGACCGCCCGGATGACGACGGCTCCACGGAGCGCAGGTTCCGCGAGGGCGACGGGATCCCCGGGTCGGAGTAGATGTCGTCGAAGTCGTCCGATCGCGACGACTGGCGGCGCGAGTGCCTGTCGCGCGATGACCGCTCCTCACGGTGATCATCCTCACGCATGCGGGCATTGGTCTCGCGGTCGTGATGATCGTCGTAGTCGTCGTAGTCGTCGTACTCGTCATAGCCGTCGTCGGCCATGCCGAAGTACGCGAGCGTCTTCTGCCAGTAATCAGTGATCGACATCTACGGCTGCTCCATCCGGGTGCGGTCGATTATCCCCCGTCCGACACGCACCATCGTAGCGCCCGCCTCCACGGCAACGACGAAATCCTGCGATGTGCCCATCGACAACTCACCCAGGTCATGCGCGCCCGCCCAGCGGGAGGCGAGGTCATCACGCAGTTCGCGGACCGCCTCGAACCACGGGCGCGATGCCTCGGGGTCGGCGGTGAACGGCGGGAGTGCCATGAGTCCGCCCACCTCGACCCCTGCACGCGACGCGTGCTCCAGCGCGGGTTCGAGCGCGGCAGGCGCGAACCCGCCCTTGCTCTCCTCCCCCGCGATGTTCACCTGCAGCAGCACGCGCACCGGGCCCGCCGCGCGACGCCCGATCTCGTCGATCAGCGACAGGCGATCCACCGAGTGGACCAGGCGCACCCGCGGCAGCACATCCCTGACCTTCCGGCTCTGCAGGTGACCGATGAAGTCGAACACGGCCTCGCTGCCGATGGCCTCCTGCTTGGCCAGCAGGTCCTGCAACCGGTTCTCGCCGATCACACGGGCACCGGCGTCCACGAGGGCTGCTGCCTCGTCCGGCGCCACGTACTTGCCCGCAATGACCAGTTCGGCGGAGCCCGGCGGTCTCCCGGAGGCGCCGCAGGCGTCATCCATCCGCCCGCGGGCCTCATCGAGTGCCGCCTTCAGGAGTTGCGCGTCGATCATGCCCCCTCCTCGATCCAGACGACCCCGGCCTGCCGACCGGTCTCCGCGCCGTCACGACGGTACGAGAAGAAGAGATCCTCCTCGCAGGATGTGCAGCCGCCCGTATGCCGGATGCGCTCGCGGGCGACACCGGATCGGACGAGGGCGGCCTCGCAGCATGCACCCAGGTCCACCGCCGTGCCGCGCACGACCTCCGGGCCGAACCGGCTCGAGATGGCAGCACGCACCTCGTCACCCACCGGATAGCAGCAGGGGCCGATGTGGGGGCCCACCACCGCGCCCACTCCATCCCCGTCGTCGCCGAGGGCACCCATGGCCGCTTCGATCACGCCCGCAACGAGCCCCCGCCATCCGGCATGTGCCGCCGCCACGCGCGAGCCGTCCAGGGTCCAGGCCAGCACCATGGGGCAATCCGCGCCCATCACCATGAGCGCGATGCCTGGATGCGAGGTCGCGACCGCGTCGGCGTCCGCCACCCCTTCGAGGGTACCGGTGAACGCCCCCCGCCCCCCGCGGTCATCGGCCAGGTACACGGCGGACCCATGCACCTGGCGAAGCACGACGGCAGGCGCCGGATCAAAGCCCAACGCTGCGGCGAGCGCGGCGCGATTTTCCCGCACCCGTTCCGGAGCGTCCCCGGTGGCCGTGCCCACGTTGAGGGATGCGCGCGGTGGCGCGCTCACTCCGCCGGCGCGGGTGGTGAAGGCCGCGCGCACCCCCGGGGCGCCGGTGTCGATGACCAGGCGCGGCCCCCTCGTCATGCCGACCGGCCCGCCTCGGCGAGCGCGACGGCCATCTCCTCATCCCGTCCGGTCGCCCTGCCGTCCAGCACCGCGCGGCGCACCGCACGGAGCGCACGTCCGATCCCGGGCCCCGGCGCCACTCCGGCCGCGACGAGATCGGAACCCCCCACCTCCGGGGCAAGGTCACGCCATCTGGCCCACCAGGTGGCCACAGCCTCCGCACCCCCGACGAGCACCCCGATCTGGGCGGCAGGCGGGAGGTCCCCGAGGAGATCATCCACCTCGGACGGGCGGCGCGCGGCGGACACCGCCGGCGCGCGCTCCAGCCCGTCGCGCACCTCGCGCGCCACCGCCCGCGACCAGGCGGGCAGTGCGGCATCTTCCACGGCAACCGGGTCGATGCCGAGACCCAACCGGAGGGCCCACGGCGTGACCCCGGGGGCCCCGGCCCGGGTGAGGGCCACCTCGAGTGCCGCAAGGCGATCGGCGCGCCGGGGGTCGGCATCGGGCCAGGCGAGGCCGAGCGCCGCGCCCATCGCGAGCGCCACCGGAGCAGCGTCCTCCGCGAGCAGCCGAGCCAGTTCATCGGCCACCCTGCTGTGGGCGAGCGATACCTCGGCCGCGGCGCGTCGGGCGGCCGACTCCGTGCCGTCCTCCATCCGGAAGCCCAGGCGCGCCGCGTAGCGAAGGGCGCGCACCACGCGACTCGGGTCCTCATGGAACGCGTCAGCGCGGAGGGACCGGATGCGCTCGGCGCGGATGTCCGCGCGACCACCGTGCGGGTCGATGATCTCCCCGGCCCCATCCCCATGCAGCACGAAGGCAATCGCGTTCACCGTGAAGTCGCGGCGCGCGAGGTCATCCGCGAGGCCACCCGGCGACACGTCCGGAAGCGCTCCCGGCCGCGCGTAGGTCTCCCGACGGGCGGACGCCAGGTCCAGATGCCGACCGTGGGCGAATTCCACCCGCGCGGTGCGGAAGCGCTCATGCGTGATGACCCTGCCGCCGAGGTCGTGACCGATCCGGGTGGCGACGGCGATCGCATCGCCCTCCACGACCACGTCCACGTCGGACCCGTGGGGCACGCCCAGGATCGCATCACGCACCGCGCCCCCGACCAGGCACGCGCGCGGCCCCACGATGGGCCACTCGACGCGCGCGAGGATCGGGTCACACGCGACCCACGCAGCCACCGCGCTACCATCGTCCTCATGGGTGATCACGTCGCGCACAACCTGCAGGCGGCTGCTCCAGTCGCCCTCGACGGGCTCGCCGAGGCCATCGCGCGATGGGAGGGCCGGCCGCTCGATGAACTGCAGCAGGCGTCGGACCGGATCCGCGCCGAGGTCCGCTCCTGGGCGGAGGACCCGGCCAATGCCGACCGACCCATCTCCGACTCCCCCGTCTACCTCGACCGGATGGCGGTCGAGGTGCTCATCGAGCGCCGCTTCTTCACGGAGTAGCCGTCCCCGCACCGACGAGCGCGATCGCCTCGATCTCCACGGAGGCACCGGCCGGAAGGGCGGCCACGCCGATGGTCGCACGGGCCGGGGGCGCCCCGCCGAACCCCCTGCCATAGGCCTCGTTCATTGCCGGGAACTCCGAGAGATCGGTCATGAAGACGGTGGTCTTGACGATGTCGTCCATGTCCGCACCCGCAGCGCGCAGGATCGCGCGGATGTTCGCCAGGCACTGGTCGGTCTGCGCCGTGACACCCCCTCCGACGAGGGTGCCGTCCGGATCCAGCGGCACCTGCCCGGACACGAACAGCAGCTCCCCTGGTGCCGCTCCCACCGCCTGGCTGTAGGGGGCACCGGCCACGGGGGCAGGGGCGTCCTCCGTCCGGATGATCCTGCGGGACATTCCCTATCTCCTCACCGGCACGCCGTCGCGTGCCATGGCCGCCTTGACCTCACCCACCGAGTACACGCCATCATGGAACACCGAGGCCGCGAGCACCGCATCGGCATGACCGCGCGTGACGGCCTCCGCGAAGTGGGAGAGCGTTCCGGCGCCGCCTGAGGCGATGACGGGAATCGGCGCGGCATCGGCGATCGCGGCCAGCAGGTCGGTGTCGAAGCCCACCTGGGTGCCATCACGGTCCATGCTCGTCACCAGGAGCTCTCCCGCGCCGCGGCGCGCGGCCTCGGCCGCCCACTCCACCGCCTCGATACCGGTCTCGCGACGTCCGCCGGCCAGGTAGACCTCCCATCCCGAGCCGTCCCCCCGCTTCTTGGCATCGATGGCGACCACGATGCACTGATCCCCGAATCGCATGGCCGCGCGCTCGACCAGGTCGGGGTCGCGCACGGCTGCGGAGTTCAACGACACCTTGTCCGCGCCGGCGGCGAGGACCGCCCGGATGTCCTCCTCGGTGCGCAGGCCGCCGCCGATCGTGAAGGGAATGAAGACCTCCTCGGCGGTCCGCTCGACGAGGTGGATGATCGTATCCCTTTCCTCGTGCGTCGCGGTGATATCGAGGAACACGAGCTCGTCGGCGCCCTCCGCGTCGTAGCGGGCGGCGAGCTCCACCGGATCGCCCGCATCCCGGATGTCCACGAAGTTGACGCCCTTGACGACGCGCCCGCGATCGACGTCGAGGCAGGGTATGACCCGGATCACGGTGCGGCGGCGGCCAGCGTGGAGACCGCATCGGCCACGGTGAAGCGGCCCTCGTACAGTGCCCTGCCCACGATGACGCCCCGGATGTTCGGCAGGCCGAGGCGCGAGAGCGCGACAAGATCATCCAGGGATGAGATGCCTCCCGACGCCAGGATCGTGAGCGGCGGCGCGGCGTTCGACAGGCGCCGCAGGGCCTCGAGGTTGGGTCCGCCAAGGGTGCCGTCGCGGCCGATATCGGTGTACAGCAGGTGCCGCACGCCGGTGCGCGCGAGCTCGGCCGCCACGTCCACGGCGGTGCGGTCCGATACCTGCGTCCAGCCATGCGTGGCCACCCGGCCATCGCGGGCATCCAGCGCGACCACCAGGCGATCACCCAGCCGGCCGGTCGCCCACCGCAGGAACTCCTCGTCCTCGATCACCGCGGTGCCGACCACCACGCGATCGACCCCTGTCGCGATGGCGGTCTCCACCGCGGGCTGGTCGCGCAGCCCGCCGCCGAGTTGCACCGTTCCGGGGAACGTCGCGGCAAGCTGCGCGATGATCGGCGCGTGCACGGGGTTCCCCTCGAGAGCCCCGTCCAGGTCGACCACGTGCAGGTTGGTCGCGCCCTCGCGGGCGAACGCCCGCGCCTGGGCAACCGGGTCGTCGTTGAACACCGTCGTCCGCGCGAAGTCGCCCTGCACCAGCCGAACAGCGGCGCCATCCCGCAGGTCAATCGCCGGATAGAGCTCGATCACGACGCCACCGCCTGGCCGGCCTGCACGCCGGCGAGCCAGCGGTCGAGCAACGCGAGGCCGGCCCCGCTCGACTTCTCGGGGTGGAACTGGACGCCGCAGACATCCCCGCGCCCGACGGCCGCGGCGAAGCCGACGCCGTGCTCCGACGTTCCGAGGACATCGTCCTGCTCTGCGGGGACGCATGCATAGGAATGCACGAAGTAGTACGTCCGATCGGCCGGCCCGCCGGAGGCCGGCGCGAGCGGTGTGCCCTCGCGCCAGTGCACCTCACTCCATCCGATGTGCGGAACCTTCGCCGAGGTGCGCAGCCGCTCGACACGACCCGGGATGAGCCCCAGGCCCGAGACCCCGGGGCTCTCCTCGCTCTCCTCGAACAGCAACTGCAGGCCCAGGCAGATGCCGAGGACGGGTGTGCCCGACGCCGCCCGGTCGCGGAGCATGGCGGTGAACCCGCGCGCCCCCAACCGCTCCATGGCCGCGCCGAAGCGGCCGACGCCCGGCAGCACCACGGCGTGCGCATCCCGCGCCTCGCCGGGCTCACGGCACACATGCACGCGCGCGCCGAGGCGCTCAAGCGCCTTCCCCGCGCTGCGGAGGTTGCTCATGTCGTAGTCCAGAAGGGCCACGTGTGGCCCGCCACCCGCTGCGGTCACAGCGTGCCCTTGCTCGACGGCACCCCCGTCACCCGCGGATTCGGCGCAACCGCGCCGCGCAGTGCCCGCGCAAGCCCCTTGAAGCACCCCTCGATCACGTGGTGCGGACCACCGGGCTTCAGCACGTCCACGTGCAGCGTCATCCGCGCGGCATTCGACATGCCCCGGAGGAACTCGGCCACGAGGTCGGTCTCGAACCCGCCGATGACCATGGGGGTTAGATCGGCGTCGAACGACAGGAAGGGGCGCCCCGAAAGGTCGATCGCCACCTGAACCAGCACCTCGTCCATCGGGACGAGCGCGCTGCCATACCGCTCGATGCCGCTCCGGTCGCCCAGTGCGGTGTCGAGGGCCTGCCCCAGCGTGATGCCCGTGTCCTCCACCGTGTGGTGGCTGCCGGTCTCCAGGTCCCCGCGCGCGCTGATGGACATGTCGATCAGCGAGTGGCGGGCCAGCAGCACCAGCATGTGGTCGAAGAAGCCAATACCGGTGACCGCCTCGGCCACGCCCGCGCCGTCGAGGTCGATGCGCGCCTCGACGTCGGTCTCCCCGGTGGTGCGGCGAATGCTTGCTGTTCTGCTCATGGCGACGACCTGATCTCCGCCGAACGGCGGTGCTCGGGAAATCCCTCCGCGTCCGCCAGCGTGGCGAGGTGCGGGGTGAGGATGTCTACGGCCTGCTGCGGGATGTCCACCAGCGCCATCCGGCGCATGTAGGTGGCGGGACCAACCGCGGATGCGTGACGCGCCGCGCCCCCGGTCGGCAGGATGTGGTTGGAACCGGCGACGTAGTCGCCGAACGCTGTTGCGCCGAGCGGCCCGAGGAACACGCACCCCGCGCGGCGTATCCGGGCCGAGACGGCCCGGGCGTCGGCGAGGGCGAGTTGCAGGTGCTCCGGCGCGAAGGCCTCGGCCAGGACGAAGGCGTCCCCCTGCGACGGGCAGTCGACGAGGGTGATGGTACCAACGGGGGCAGCCTCCTCGGCCAGCGCGGCTGCGATGGCGTCGTTCACCCCGGGCTCCCAGGCGAGGCAGGCAGCGGGGGAATCCGGGCCGTGCTCGGCCTGGGCGAGCAGGTCCGCCGCGATCGCGTCCGGGTCCGCCGAGCCGTCCGCCAGCACAATCAGCTCGCTGGGGCCCGCGATCGAGTCGATGCCGACCGTCCCGAACACCTGCCGCTTGGCCTCCTGGACCCATGGGTTGCCGGGGCCCGTGATGACGTCCACCGCGGGAACCGTCTCGGTTCCGTATGCGAGTGCCCCGATCGCGGCCGCGCCCCCGGCGGCCACTACCTGGTCGACGCCGAGCAGCCCGGCGGCGGCCAGGACCACGGGGTTGGGTACGCCCGAGGGGCCCGGCGGGCTCGCCACGACGATCCGGCCGACTCCGGCCACCTGCGCCGGCACCACGCCCATGATGAGGCTCGACGGGTAGGCCGCGCGGCCACCCGGGGCGTAGATACCCGCGGCGCCCACCGGGATCGCACGCACCTCCACCGACTGCCCGGCGGGCAGGCGGACGTCGTAGCCGTGCGGGCGGCCTGCCTCGGCGACCGCCCGAACCTGATCGGCGGCGAACAGGACGGCATCGCGCAGCCGCCCATCGAGGTCTCGGACGGCGGCATCAACCTGACCGGGCGGCACGACCGGAGACGCCCCGGAGAACTCCGGGGCATCGAACCGCCGGATGGCGTCGACCACCGCCGCGTCGCCCCGGGCGCGCACATCGGCCAGCGCATCGGCAACAGCCGCCTCAGGGGCCGCTGCGGAGCCGGCACGGAGCCGCGCGCAGTCCCCGACCGGGTCGGCCGGGTCGGCGGTGAGCCTGTTCACCGTCATGCCACCACCTGCTCCATCCGGCGGACCAGGTCATCCAGTTCCACCGCGCGCATCTTGTGGCTCACGCGGTTCGCGATCAGACGCGCGGTCGACTCGAAGATCGCCTCCCGCTCGACCAGGCCGTTCTCGCGGAGGGTGCGCCCGGTGGCCACCAGGTCGACGATGCCGTCGGACAGGCCGACAAGCGGCGCGAGCTCCACGGAGCCGTTGACCTTGACGATCTCCGCCTTGCGCCCCGTCGCCTCGAAGAAGCGCTCCGCGCAGTTCACGTACTTCGTCGCCACTCGCACCACGCCGAAGCGCGCGATGGCATCCGCAGTCGGGTCGTCCCCCGCGGGGGTGCACCACGACATCCGGCAGCCCCCGAAGCGCAGGTCTGCGAGTTCGTACACATCGGGCTGGCGCTCGAGCAGTACGTCGCGGCCGACGATGCCCACATCGGCGGCCCCACTCTCCACGTACGTCGGCACGTCGCTGGGACGGGTCGTGATGTACGTCGGCCCACCGGGCACATCGATGATCAACCGGCGCCCGGCATCACGCAGCGGGGCGACGGGGAGGCCGACGGCGTCGAGCACCTCCAGGGTGTCCCCGAAGAGGGCGCCCAGCGGCACGCACACCCTCAGGTCCATGGGCCGGCCCCCAGGTCGTCCACCTCTGACCGGGTGCCCGAGATCACATCGCGCACCATCCAGCCATCTCCCTCGCGGCGCACGACGTGACGTCGCCCATCGGCCAGGGCAACGGCGTCCGGGTCGGGACAGTCCCTGGGAACCCCGACGACCACCACGCCATCCGCGCGCAGACGCGTGGCCTCCTCGATCAGATCGTCGGCGCCGCCGACCAGGACGACCCCGGCGCCTTCCCGCTCGGCGGCACGCCCGACGGCGTGGTGCAGGAGGTCCAGTGCCACGGCAACCCCGACGGCGGGACGCGGGCGCCCGAAGCGCGCCCCCAGACCGTCGTAGCGGCCCCCCACCGCAACCGGGACGGCCACGGCTGCCGCGTAGGCCTCGATCACCACGCCGGAGTAGTACGACCAGTCGCGCACCACGCCCAGATCGACCATCGGCGCTGGGACGCCGTGCCGCGCGGCCAGCGCGAGCACCTCCTGCAGCCGGGCGCACTCGGGCGCCGCGGCGGGCGCGGCGTCGGCAACCCGGTCGAGGACGTCGGGTCCGCCGCGCAGGGCGGGCAGGTCCGACACGATCGCCCCGAGGGGCCCGGTGCATCCGAGGTCAGCCGCGGCGCGGCGCCACTCGACGACGCTGCGCGCGTGCAGGGCATCCCACAGGGTCGCGCGCGCCGCCCCGGACGCACCGGCCTCGTCGAGCACCGCGGACACCAACGCCACGGAACCCACCGCGATCCGCGCATCGGGCACGCCGGCGGCCGCGAGGGCGCACCCGAGCGCCGCGATCACCTCGGCATCGGCATCGGCGCCGGCCGCGCCGACCAGTTCGATGCCGGCCTGGCGCTGCTCCGCCCCCTCGATCTTGCCCGAGGTCGGCCGACGCACGGCGCGCGCGTTGTAGGCGATCCGCACCGGGTCCGGGTGGTCTGCCATGCGCGTCGCGACCAGGCGGGCGATGGGAATGGTGAGGTCCGGCCGGAGGACCAGCACCCGGCCATCGTCATCGAACAGGCGGTAGGCGCGGCCCGCGGCCTCGTCATCAGCCCGCCCGAGGACATCCGCCAACTCGAGGAGCGGCGTCATGACCTCGCGGTACCCGAAGGTGCCGAAGGCATCCGCGAGAGCCTGCCCGAGCGCCCGCAACTCCGCCGCCTCCACGGGCAGCACGTCACGGACCCCGGCTGGGAGGAGCGCGGGATCGGTCATCGCGTCAGTCGTCCACCCGCTCGATGCGCGCGCCCACCGCCCGAAGGCGCTCGTCGATGCGCTCGTAGCCCCGATCGATCTGCCCGATGTTGCCGATGGTCGTGGTGCCGCTCGCCGCGAGCCCCGCGATGAGCATCGCCATGCCGGCGCGGATGTCGGGGCTCTCCACCCGCTCGCCGTACAACGGCGCTGGACCGCTGACGACGGCGCGGTGCGGGTCGCACAGGATGATGCGTGCGCCCATCGCCACGAGCTTGTCGACGAAGAACAGGCGGTTCTCGAACATCTTCTCGAAGATCATCACCTCGCCGCGGGCCTGGGTCGCGACGGCCGTCGCGATGGACGTCAGGTCCGCGGGGAACGCCGGCCAGGGTCCGTCGTCGATCTTCGGGATGGCTCCCCCCTCGTCCTGCACCACCTCCAGCGACTGCTCCGGCGGAATGCGCAGCGCGGTGTCGCCGACCCACTCCACCTCGATGCCCAGGCGCCCGAAACCCAGCAGGATCATGCGCAGGTCGGCGGGGCGGGCTTCGGAGATCGTGAGATCGGAGCCGGTGATCGCGGCCAGGCCGATGAACGATGCGATCTCGATGTAGTCGGGCCCGATGCGGAAGCGGCCGCCGTGCAGGCGCTCCACCCCATCGATCACGAGCCGGTTGGTCCCGATGCCATCGATCTGTGCACCGAGCGCCACGAGGAACTCCGCCAGGTCCTGGACGTGCGGCTCGCAGGCGGCATTGAGGATCGTCGTGCGGCCGCGTGCAAGGACCGCCGCCATCAGCACGTTCTCCGTCGCGGTGACCGAGGCCTCGTCCAGGAAGATCTCGGCGCCCACCAGGCCGTTGTGCGACATGCCGTACGCGCGACCGGCCTCATCCACGTCTGCGCCCAACGCGCGGAACGCCATCAGGTGGGTGTCAATCCTGCGCCGCCCGATGAAGTCCCCCCCGGGAAGGGGAAGCGTCACCGCGCCGGCGCGCGCCAGCAGCGGTCCCGCGAACAGCACCGACGCCCGGATTCTCTTGCACAGCTCAGGATCCAGCGCCGGGCTCCGGACATCGGCGGCCCGGAAGGCCAGCGCGCCATCGGGCTCCTCGCGAACCGCCACGCCGAGGTCATCGAGGATGGCGAGCATCGCGTGGACGTCGAGGATGTCCGGGACATTCTCGAGGATGACCTCCTCGGCGGTGAGAAGGGTCGCGGCGAGGATCGGCAGGGCGGCGTTCTTGTTACCTGTTGGGGTAACGGTGCCGGCCAGCGCGTGCCCGCCCTGGATCACGAACTGCTGGCTCACGGCCGCGCACGCTAACACGCCGGAAGCCCGGCCAAGGCCTCCGCGAGTCGGTCGATATCCCCTGCGTTCGTGAAGAAGCCGCATGACGCCCGCAGCCCGCCGGGCGCGGGCAACGGGCGCACGATCACGCCCCGCTCCGCGAGCGCCATGGCCGCCGTCTCCGGGTCGCGCCCCGGCACCGAGAAGGCCACGAGTCCCGATTCCGACGCCAGGGGCGCGTCGAGGGATACGCCCTCGACCCCGGCCAGCGCCTCACGGCAGGCGCGTGCCGCGCGAGCGGTATCGCGGGCGATCCGGTCCCATCCGATCGCCTCGAGCCACCCCAGCGATGCCGACCAGCCTGCGATGAGGATCTCCGGGAAAGTGGATGCCTCGAGGCGGCGGCCGTCGGGGTGCAGGGTGAGCGACCCGTCCCATCCGTGGTCCTCGCCGGACTCGTACCCCATCACGGTCGGGGCGATCTCCCGGAGGCGCCCGGGACGCACCCACAGGGCCCCCAGCCCCTCGGGGCCCAGCAGCCATTTCTGCGCCGGCATGGCATAGGCGTCCACGCCCCACGCCGCCGGATCCGTGCGCACCGCCCCCGCCGCCTGCGCTCCGTCAACGAGCGTGAAGGCCCCCACTGCGCCCGCCGCGCGCGCGGCGCCCGGAACATCCAGCACCGCACCCGTGATCCAGGACACGTGCGACAGGGCCACCAGCCGCGTGCGCTCCGTGCAGGCCGCGCCGATGGCAGCCTCGAGATCCACCGACCCGTCGCCCACGTCCACCGTCACCACACGGGCGCCCACCATTTCAGCCGCGGCGCGGAGCGGCACCGCCAGGCCCGGATGCTCCATCCCCGTCGTCACGACCTCATCCCCGGCCGCGAGCCGCATGCCCCATATGACGGCGTTCATGGCATGGGTCGAACTCTGCATGATCGCCACCTCGCCGCCGGGTCGACCAAGCACGCCACCCACCGCGGCGCGCAGGGCCTCTTGGCGCCCGCGTGCCGCCTCCACCCCGGCAGCGCTCATCCGACCGCGGTCCAGCTGCTGCGCCATGACCCCCTGCATTGCCGCGCACGCAAGATCCGGCAGGGGCCCGGCCCCTCCGGTGTTCAGGTACGCCTCCGCCGCAAGGGCGGGCAGGCGGGCGCGCACCGCGCCCCGGCCGGCATCCCATCGGGCGCCACCCCCTGTCACGATGTCAGGCCCCACCGGCTGAATGCGTCGCAGCAAGCACCTCGCGCGTCGTGAGCGCAGCGCGCTCACCGGCCACCACGGCACCCTCGATCGACGGGTGCATCGTGATATCGCCGGCCAGCAGCACGTTCCCCACTGCCGTCTGCTGCCCCGGAAGCGCATCGCGCGCCCCGGGCGGAACCGCGAACTGCGCCCACGGGTGCCGCACGACCTCCACCAGGCGTGCGCACCGCGACCACGGGAACCCCGGATTCCACCGGCCGGCGAGCGCCGTCATCGCAGCCTCCAGGGCACCCGGCTCCGCCGCGCCATCCGGGCCGTCCACGCTCGTCGCGAGAAGCCGGGCACCGGCATCTGCCGGAGCCGCCGGCAGCAGGTTGGACTCCTGGCACACCAGGTCGATCCGCGCGGTTCCCGATTCCGCCTCAGCGTTCAGGATGATGGCTTTTCCCGAGTGGAATGACGCATCGAGTTCGTAGGCCAGGGTGGTAACCCCCCGGGGCCGGACGTCCAGCGCGCGCGCGCACTGCCGATCCAGCTCTGCGAGCAACGATCGCGCCTCCGGCGCCTCGGTCGCGACGACCACCACGGCGGCGGCCACGAGCCCAGCCCCATCCACCGCCACCCCGCGCGCGTGCCCACGGTCATCCCGGCTCGGGACGATCCCGGCCACCCGGGCGCCGGTGCGGACCTCCCCGCCCAACTGCCGCACCCGCGCGGCAGCCCATCGGCTGATCATCCCGTGCCCCTCCACGGGGATCACTGCCGGGCCGCGCAGCATCATCTGGATGAGGAAGCGCAGGTACGCAGCATCGCTGCCCAGGTCCCGGTCGGCCGTGATCACGCCGAACAGCGGGCGGAAGAACCCCTCGATCGCACGCTCGGTGAACCCGCGGGCCCGCAGGTACTCGAGTGCGGTCGCATGCCGCTCATCCCCCGCGAGCACGCGCGCGGACGGTATGCCCGCCACCTCGGCCCCGAGGGCGGCGAGCCTCCGCACGTCACCGGCGCTGAACGCGCGGAACCGCAGGACGCCAGCGGGCGACGCCGACATCCGGTCCCACGAGGAACCGTCGTGCACCACCGCGCCCCGGTCGAACGCGATCAGGTCCCGGCGCCGGATCCCGACGTCCCGAAGCAGTCGCGAGGTGCGGGGATATGCCGAGAACAGTGATTGGAATCCCCGATCCACGACACGCTCGCCCACCGACAGCGTCCGCGCCCGGCCCCCCACCTCCTCTGCGGCCTCGAGCACCGTAACGGCCACCCCGCCCTCCGCCAGCCGCAGGGCGCACGTAAGGCCCGACAGCCCCGCGCCCACCACGATCACGGGCGCGCCGTCCCTACCAGTCAGCATGGGCCCGATCGTACCCCTCCCCAAACGGCGAAGGGCCGCCTCTCGGCGGCCCTTCTCGATGAATCCCGGCGGCGACCTACTCTCCCGCGGACGTGAGTCCGGAGTACCATCGGCGCTGAGCGGCTTAACTGCTCTGTTCGGAATGGGAAGAGGTGTTTCCCGCTCGCCCTGACCACCGGGAACGCGTGAGGGCGAACCCTCAAAACTGCACAGCGACGTAGGTGTAAAATCAAGCCCTCGGAGTATTAGTACGGGTCTGCTCCACGCATTGCTGCGCTTCCACATCCCGCCTATCAACCAGGTGGTCTCCCTGGATCCTTACTCCCTCAAGGGGATGGGAGATCTCATCTCGAGGTGGGCTTCCCGCTTAGATGCTTTCAGCGGTTATCCCGTCCAGACGTAGCTAACCAGCTATGCCGTTGGCACGACAACTGATACACCAGAGGTCTGTTCATCCCGGTCCTCTCGTACTAGGGACGACTCCTCTCAAATCTCCAGCGCCCACCGCAGATAGGGACCGAACTGTCTCACGACGTTCTGAACCCAGCTCGCGTACCGCTTTAATGGGCGAACAGCCCAACCCTTGGGACCAACTCCAGCCCCAGGATGCGACGAGCCGACATCGAGGTGCCAAACCCTCCCGTCGATGTGGACTCTTGGGGAGGATAAGCCTGTTATCCCCGGAGTACCTTTTATCCGTTGAGCGACGGCAATTCCACTCTTGACCGCCGGATCACTATGACCAGCTTTCGCTCCTGCTCGACTTGTAGGTCTCGCAGTCAAGCTCCCTTGTGCCATTACACTCTGCGCACGATTTCCAACCGTGCTGAGGGAACCTTTGTGCGCCTCCGTTACATTTTAGGAGGCGACCGCCCCAGTCAAACTGCCCACCTGACACTGTTCGCGACCCGGATCACGGCGTCGCGTTAGAAACTCAGAACATCCAGGGTGGTATCCCAAGGGTGGCTCCACCGAGACTGACGTCACGGCTTCCCAGCCTCCCACCTATCCTGGACAGGACATCCCAAGTTCCAATATCAAGCTGCAGTAAAGGTTCACGGGGTCTTTCCGTCTTGCGGCGGGTAGTCGGCATCTTCACCGACACTACAATTTCACCGAGTCCCTCGTTGAGACAGCGCCCAACTCGTTACGCCATTCGTGCAGGTCGGAACTTACCCGACAAGGAATTTCGCTACCTTAGGACCGTTATAGTTACGGCCGCCGTTTACCGGGGCTTGGATTCGAAGCTTCGCCGAAGCTAACCTCTCCTCTTGACCTTCCGGCACCGGGCAGGCGTCAGCCCCTATACGTCGTCTTTCGACTTAGCAGAGACCTGTGTTTTTGGTAAACAGTCGGTTGGGCCAATTCTCTGCGGCCGCCTCGAGCTCGGGGAGTAAATCCCGTCACCCTACCGCGGCGCCCCTTCTCCCGAAGTTACGGGGCCATTTTGCCGAGTTCCTTAACGAGGGTTCTCTCGATCTCCTCGGTATGCTCTACCTGCCCACCTGTGTCGGTTTTGGTACGGGCACGTTCCAACTCCCTAGAGGATTTTCTTGGGGGCATGGAATGGGCGACTGGCCGGCCGAAGCCAGCTGACATCCCCTCTCGGACTTCATGGGTCCCGGATTTTCCTGGGATCCGTCCTACTGGGTTGTCCGTGGACTACCAACGCCACGGTTCGCTTATCCTTCCCCGTCCCCCCATCGGTGATAACGCTGGAGACGTGGTACAGGAATATCAACCTGTTGTCCATCGCCTACGCCTTTCGGCCTCGGCTTAGGTCCCGACTAACCCTGAGAAGATTAGCTTTACTCAGGAAACCTTGGGCAATCGGAGGAGGAGTTTCTCACTCCTCTTTCGTTACTAATACCGGCATTCTCACTTCACGCCGCTCCACGGCAGCTTCCGCGGCCGCTTCACTGCAGACGTGAACGCTCCCCTACCACTCCACAAAGTGAAGTCCACAGCTTCGGGGGTTGACTTGAGCCCCGTTACATTATCCGCGCACGAACACTTGACCAGTGAGCTATTACGCACTCTTTAAACGAGTGGCTGCCTCTAAGCCAACATCCTGGTTGTCACTGCGCTCGCACATCGTTTACCACTTAGTCAACGCTTTGGGCCCTTAGCTGGTGGTCTGGGCTGTTTCCCTCTCGACGACGAAGCTTATCCCCCGCCGTCTGACTCCTACGCTCTGGAATCGTGGCATTCAGAGTTTGTATGACTTCGGTAACCTGGTAGGGCCCCTAGGCCAGACAGTGCTTTACAACCACGATTGAACGCGTAAGGCTATACCTAAATATATTTCGGGGAGAACCAGATATAACCGAGCTTGATTAGCCTTTCACTCCGATCCACAGCTCATCCCCGCCGTTTTCAACCGACGTGGGTTCGGTCCTCCACGAGGTCTTACCCTCGCTTCAACCTGGCCATGGATAGATCGCTCGGCTTCGGGTCTACCGCCACTGACTATGTCGCCCTATTCAGACTCGCTTTCGCTACGGCTTCGCTTCGCTTAACCTTGCCAGTGACGAGTAACTCGCCGGTCCGTTATGCAAAAAGTACGCCGTCACCGGGCAAGCCCGGCTCCGACCGCTTGTAGGCGCACGATTTCAGGTTCTATTTCACTCCCCTCCCGGGGTTCTTTTCACCTTTCCCTCACGGTACTGGTTCACTATCGGTCAACAGGTAGTACTTAGCCTTGCGGGGTGGTCCCCGCAGGTTCCGACCGGGTTTCCCGTGCCCGGCCGTACTCAGGTGCCAACGAGGCAGTCCTCTGGATTTCGTCTACGGGGCTATTACCCACTGTGGCCGGCCTTTCCAGGCCGTTCGACTATCGAGAGGATTTCTCACTGCCCGATCGTGCTGCGGCACGATCACGTTGGTCCTACAACCCCGGATGAG
>Ga0181578_10000192_pt1 | contig 55564 bp, 51 predicted proteins | sample 071ome_21_FD_148659 | JGI IMG/M metagenome (GOLD analysis project Ga0181578, IMG submission 148659) | Coastal salt marsh microbial communities from the Groves Creek Marsh, Skidaway Island, Georgia - 071401CT metaG (spades assembly) | ecosystem: Environmental > Aquatic > Marine > Intertidal zone... | reverse complement strand
CGCCAGCTTTTAACATCAGCCTTTAACGCCATCTCGCGCCCATCAAAAAAGGGCTGGCAAAATGCCAGCCCTTGTAATTGTTGTATTTTTTTGTAAACCAGACTTTAACGCTTTGAGAACTGGAAGCTACGGCGTGCCTTGGCTTTACCGTATTTCTTACGCTCGACAACGCGTGGGTCACGGGTCAGGAACCCGCCTGCTTTCAACACAGGGCGAAGACCCGGCTCAAACAGCGTAAGGGCGCGGCTGATGCCATGACGAACCGCACCGGCCTGACCAGATAGGCCGCCACCACGAACCGTTGCAATGACATCGAACTCGCCAACACGCTCGGTCGCATCAAACGGCTGGGCAAGGATCATCTGCAACACCGGGCGGGCGAAATAAACCTCAACCTTGCGGCCATTGACGGTGATCTGACCAGTGCCCCGCTTTACCCATACACGGGCAGCGGCGTCTTTCCGGCGGCCAGTCGCATATGAGCGGCCAAGATTGTCAATTTTAGGCTCAGCTGGTGCTGCTGCAACTTCGGCAACAGGTGCATCTGCGCTGATCGCGCCCAATGCCGCTAGACCTTCGGCCTGTGTTTCTGTGTTTTGTGTATCTTCGGCCATGACTACCTCACATTCTTTTTGTTCATGCTAGCAACATCCAACGCGACCGGCTGCTGTGCTTCATGCGGGTGGCTTGGGCCTGCATAGATATGCAGGTTGCGCATTGCTTGACGGCCAAGTGGGCCACGCGGGATCATCCGCTCGACAGCTTTTTCAATCACACGGGTCGGAAACCGACCATCGAGGATTTTGTCAGCTGTGCGCTCTTTAATGCCGCCCGGATGGCCTGTATGCCAGTAATAGGTCTTGGCATTGCGCTTGTTACCGGTCAGATGCACCTTTTCGGCATTGACGATGATGATGTGATCACCGCAATCCATGTTTGGTGTATAGGTTGGCTTGTGCTTGCCGCGTACGCGCATGGCAACAAGCGATGCAAGACGCCCAAGAACGAGATCGGCTGCGTCGATGACGAACCAGTTTTTCTCGATGTCTTTTGGCGTTGCAACATAAGTCCTTGGCAAAGGCATGTTATCATCTCCATTTAAAAAATAGCCTGCGCTTATGGCAATCCAAAACCCCCATAAACCCTCGCAAGCGCTACTGTGGCGGGTTATAGGCAGTTTCCCTGACAGCGTCAAATGTTATTTTGAACTGAAAATAATAAATAGTGATGTATTTCAATATCTTATTTATACGGTATTATTTTACCACATATTTTTTCGTTGTTTTTTCGTCTTTTAGAAACCGTTATTGCTTTGGTTGTAACTTGGTTATGACTTGGTTATGGCGGGATTTGTCGATATCACGACTGCCTCCTTGGGCAGTCTTGCCATAGCGGCCTTGGCAGGTTTGATAAAAGCGGGTAAGACATTAGTAGATGCCGCATGGGAAAAAACCGTCTGGCAACTGGCATAAAACACGTTTTTCAAAAGGGCAATATTTTGTTCGTTCTGATCGATAACTACGACAGTTTTACATGGAATTTGTGGCATTTCCTGTCAGATCTCGGTGCTGAGGTCGAGATTTTGCGGAATGATGCCGTGTCGGCTGATGAGGTGATTGCGCGTAATCCGGACGGCATTATTGTCTCGCCCGGCCCCGGAACGCCGCAAAATGCCGGCATTACGATGGATCTTATTCTGGCGGCAAAGACAGCGGGTACACCGCTTCTTGGGGTTTGTCTTGGGCATCAGGCCTTGGCGGCGGCGTTTGGTGCCACCATCATGCGCGTTGATCCGCCTGTTCATGGCAAATTGTCACTGGTAGCAAAGACCCGCAGCAACGCGGTGAAAAGTGATGTTTTGGCGCTGTGTCCTGATGAATTTCCGGTTACGCGCTATCATTCGCTGGTGGTTGACGAGGCCACCCTTCCCGCCGAATTGACTGTGACCGCGCGCACTGCCGCGGGTGCCATCATGGGCATCTCGCATAACACGGCCGAGCTGCATGGGGTGCAGTTTCACCCTGAGTCGATTGCTTCGGTGGCAGGCTATCGTATTCTGGCACGGTTTCTCGAGATTTGTGGGCACAGTATCACATCCGGCGAAACGCTGGATCGGCTGGAGGCGCAAATTCTGCGACTAGACCAGCGGTTTCCTGAACAGATGCACGCGTAAAGCTGCCCTGCCCACATTCATCTGCCCACGTAAAGCTGTCCACGTAAAACTACCCATCTTAGGCTGAAAAAGGCCAGCTGTTGATCCGTAAATCGGCCGCATCCAGCCCGCGCCTAGTTTTCTGCCTCGATAAAGACACGATACGGCCTCTATACGGCCTCTGTACGGCTTGTGGCGTCTTAAACCCCCTTTTCGGTTGGGCAGCGATGCCTTGCATTGCGGGCGCTTGGCCAATATAGTCTGGCGCAGCAAAATAGCGGACGCATCTATGATAATCGGCTCATAAACCGGCATTAATCGGACTTTCGCACCGCTTGGCGTAACTCGCCGTAAAAAAAGGAAATTGGGTTTATGTCTGAAATTGTAAAGTCATCCCTGACCGCGCTGATTGCCGGCGAACGGCCAACGCCTGCCGCCATTCAGGATTGTTTTACCGCAATTATGGATGGTGATGTTGGCGAGGCGCAGATGGCTGCCTTTCTTATCGCGCTGAAAATTCGCGGCGAGCAGGTTGATGATATTGCCGCCGCTGCCACGGTAATGCGGGCAAAGGCTTTAACCATTCCGGCAAGTGATCTTGCGATGGATATCGTCGGTACGGGCGGGGATGGGTTTGGCACTTACAATATCTCGACGGCCAGTGCCTTTGTTGTTGCCGGATGCGGTATTCCGGTTGCAAAACATGGGAATAAAGCGGTGTCATCAAAAAGCGGCGCTGCGGATGTATTATCGGCGCTTGGGATTAACGTTGATTGCGATATCGCGCTTGTCGAACGTGCCCTCGCCGAGGTCAATATCGCCTTTTTAATGGCGCCGCGTCATCATTCTGCGATGCGCCATGTTGCACCGGTTCGCGCATCGCTTGGTGTGCGCACGATTTTCAATCTTCTTGGCCCGCTGTCTAATCCGGCATTGGTCAAACGCATCATGGTCGGGGTGTTTGATCAAAGCTATTGTGCGCCATTTGCGCATGTTCTAGCGCGGCTTGGCACGACGCATGCGTGGGTGGTGCATGGGGCGGACGGCCTTGATGAGGTCAGCACAACCGGTAAGACCCATGTTGCATCGCTTGTCGATGGCAAGGTTCGGGAATTTACCATTTCGCCTGAAGATATCGGCGTGAAAACCGCAAAAATGGATCAGCTTCGCGGTGGTGATGGTGAACATAACGCGCGCTATCTTCGTGCCCTATTGGAAGGTGAAACCGGCCCTTATCGTGATATTGTTCTGTTCAATGCAGCCGCGGCATTGGTTGCTGGCGGCCATGTTGCCGATTTATCAAAAGGCGCCGCAATGGCGTCAGCGTCTGTTGATGAGGGCAAGGCACTTGCCGCGCTGGATGGTCTGATTGCAATCACCAATGATAAGGCATGATTAGATGAGTAATGTTTTGGCAACCATCATCGACGAAAAACATCTCGAGGTTAGCGCGCTTGCCAAGGCGCAAAGTTTTGCAGCACTGGACAGCGCGGCCAAGGCGGCCTCGCCGGTTCGCGGATTTGCCGCTGCATTGGCGCGTGATAGCGCAGCTGGTTATGGGCTGATTGCCGAGCTGAAGAAAGCGTCACCGTCGAAAGGTCTGATCCGCGCTGATTTTGATCCGGCGCATCTGGCCGCAGCCTATGAGGCAGGTGGGGCAACCTGCTTATCGGTTTTGACCGACCGTAAATGGTTTCAAGGCGCGCCCGAATATCTTGTTGCGGCGCGAGATGCGGTCAGCCTGCCTGTACTTCGTAAAGATTTTATGATTGATCCGATGCAAATCGTCGAGTCCCGCGCCATGGGTGCAGATTGTATTCTGCTGATTATGGCGGCGCTTGATGATGCGCGTGCCGCCGAGCTGGAGGCCTGTGCCACGGAATATGGCATGGATGTTTTGATTGAATGCCATGACGCCGATGAATTAGCGCGCGCGGCCAAATTACGCTCGCCGCTTATGGGGATTAATAACCGTAACCTCAAAACGATGGAAATATCGCTTGATGTTGGCGCGGCGATGCTGCCCCACTTGCCAGATGACCGCATTGCGATTGCTGAAAGTGGGTTATTTACCCCGGCGGATCTTGCGCGGATGGCGGCGGTTGGTGCGCGCTGTTTTCTGATTGGCGAGTCCCTGATGCGTGCCGATGATGTCGCAGCAGCAACAAAGGCTATTTTGGCTAATCCTGTGCCCCGTTCGTAGGCGTTTCAAGTTTAAGAAAGAAAAACCCATGGCTGAATTTACCCATTTCGATAGCGACGGTAACGCGCATATGGTTGACGTTGGCAGCAAGGCCGACACCAAGCGCATTGCTGTGGTTAAGGGGCATATCCGTATGCAGCCCGAAACACTGACTATGATCACTGATGGTACCGCCAAGAAAGGCGATGTTCTGGGAGTTGCGCGGCTGGCAGGAATAATGGGTGCAAAACAAACCGCAAATTTGATCCCGCTTTGTCACCCGCTTGGGCTTGATCATGTTACCCTTGATCTTGCACCAGACCCTGAACTACCCGGAATTCAGATCACCGCAACTTGTGCCGTTTCAGGGCCAACCGGGGTTGAAATGGAGGCGATGACTGCGGTTTCAACGGCGGCGCTTACGGTTTATGATATGTGCAAAGCTGTTGATCGCGGTATGGAAATTGGCAATATAAGGCTAACCCATAAATCGGGCGGTAAATCGGGCAGTTATGATGCCGAATAGGCCGGATGCATCCAAACCAGCTGGCAAATCGCCGCTGCTGCCAGTTGATCAGGCATTGGCCGCCATTATTGAGCGCTTGCCACAAACAACGCCGGCACGAAAGCCGCTTGAACAGGCTTTGGGCTTTACCCTTGCCGAAGATTTGACAGCGGCGCTGACCCTGCCGCCACAGGCAGTATCGGCGATGGATGGATATGCGGTTCGCGGTGCTGATGTGACCCAGCTTCCCTGCCAATTAACGCGAATTGCCGAATCTGCTGCAGGCCATCCTTGGGATGGTGAAATAGCTGCTGGACAGGCTGTGCGGGTCTTTACCGGGGCGGCGATACCTGATGGCGCTGATACGATTGTCATTCAAGAAGATGTTGATCCGGTTGCCGAGGAAAACGGCGTTGTTATCACCGTTCGAAGCGCTGAGCCGGTTGGCCGCTATATTCGGCCTGCTGGCCTTGATATCACCGCGGGTCAGGTGATTTTACCGGCTGGAACGCTGTTGTCAGCGCGGTCAATCGGGCTTGCCATTGCCGCGGGTTTGACCACCGCAACAGTGCGTGCCTGCCCCCGCGTCGGCGTGTTGTCAACTGGTGATGAATTAGTGCGCCCGGGTGAGATGCCAGGTCCCGGTCAGATTATCAGCTCAAATGCCAGCTTTTTGATGAATTTCATCACCGCTTGCGGCGGGCACGCGGTCGATCTGGGGATTGCCCGCGACAAACCGGGCGCGATGCTGAAAGCAGTTCAGCAAGCAGGTGCGCTTGATCTTGTTGTTACCACCGGTGGCGCCTCGGTCGGAACGCATGATCATATTGTTTCAGATCTTGGAAGCAGCGCCGAAAACGCGCTGAATTTCTGGAAAATCGCTATGCGTCCGGGCAAACCGCTCATTTCAGGTAACGTTAACGACATTCCCCTGATCGGGCTTCCCGGAAACCCTGTCTCAACGGCAGTCTGCGCGTTGGTGTTTGTGCGGCCGGCTATTGCGCATATGGTTGGTGGCAGCGCCGATCCATTGCAGTTTGAATTGCCGCTTTCGGTCGATGTCGAGGCTAATGATCAACGCCAAGATTACATCCGTGCCGTTATTTCCACCAAGGATGGTCGCCAGACGGTCACCCCGGCACCGCGCCAAGATAGCTCGATGATGTCAGTACTCGCAAATGCGAATGCGTTCATTATTCGCCCGCCCTTTGATCCCGCCAAAGCCGCTGGTGAGCGTGTGTGGGTTATGCCTCTCCCGCCCCTATATTAGGCCGCCCCTATTTTTTGGCAGCAAAAGCCAGCAAGACACAAACGCCGCGTGGTGCCAGCCCCGCTTAGGGTGTGTTTTTATCCGATAAATAGCGCTGGCTGTCTGATTAGGCTTGCCAGCCTTTCGGAACATTGTTAGAACATAAACAGAACGAACAGGAACAAGCGGAGTGTTTCGATGCTTACACGCAAGCAAAGTGAGCTTTTAAGCTATCTGAATGAGCATATGCAGCAGCATGAGGTGCCTCCATCTTTTGACGAAATGCGCGATGCGCTGGGTCTTGCGTCAAAATCGGGCGTTCATCGGCTTGTTTCCGGCCTTGAGGAGCGTGGCTATATCCGCCGTCTTGCCAATCGGGCCCGTGCGATCGAGATTTTGAAACCTGCGGCGGCGGCTGGTAGTGTTGTCACCCGTTCGGTTGAAGCGGCGAGCAATCTTGTTAGCCTCCCCCTTTTGGGCCGGATTGCTGCTGGTACGCCGATCGAAGCCTTGAGTGATCCTACAAATCACCTAGAAATTCCGGCAAGCATGGTTGGCAGCGGTGAGCATTTTGCGCTTGAAATCGTTGGTGACTCGATGATTGGTGCGGGCATTCTGGACGGTGATACCGTGGTAATTCAACGCGCCGAAACCGCCCGACATGGCGAGATTGTTGTCGCATTGATTAACCAGCAAGAAGCAACCTTGAAGACATTGCTAAAAGAACCGGGCCGGGTTGGTTTAGAGGCCGCAAACCCAAAATATGAAACCCGCTATTTCAGCACGGGAGAGGTTGAAGTGCAGGGCAAACTTGCTGGCCTAATCCGGAATTACTAATCATCTTTATTGATTTTTTCTGGACAAAAATCAGATAATTATAGCCTGTTTTCTGACTGATATTATAAATCGGTTTGCCGCTCCTGCAGCGATAGCGCGGCGCGATGATTGTTAGAACAAAGCTGGTTTTATGATCCTTGCAGGCCGCCGTAAGCCCGCGTGACCTTTTGACAATGCTGCCGATCATTCCATCACCGAAATCATGGCGGCATGACGGGTCACATGGCGTTGGTTCATCTGAATTTACACTTTTGCCAAGGCGAAAGGCGGCCATTTAGGCCAGAAAGTCGGATAGATTATCATAAGGGGTCGCAACCACGCCAGGCCCTGCTAGGACCAATCGCGGCGTGCGGCCGACAGCGAATAGCGCGCCATCAGGCACGGGCCGCACCGTCCATAAAAGCGCGCCAACAATCCCGACCACCCATCCGATACTGGCAATTGGTTTGATGAAAAGCTGGGTCAGTATGATACCGCTAACCATCACAGCTAATGCGGTATATCCCGGCGGTGCAACCGGCCATCCAGCAAAAGGGTATTCGGCAATTATGCCGGCAATAAAGACCAATATATTTATCCCGCCAGCGAGGATCGGCGCGACAATCCAGTCTATCCCGAATATTGCGCTGACACTAAACAGCATGCCCATTGGCATAATCCAGAACCCGGTCAATGGGATGCCAATGATATTGGCAATAACGCCCCATGGTGTAACAACGCCAAAATGCTGGGCAGCAAACGGTGCAGTTGCCATCGCCGCCAATAGCGACATGGTGATCAAAGCAACCGGATAGCGCAACGACCAATGGAATTGCGAGGCCCCTCTTCTAGCGCGTGCTTCATACCATATGACCAGAATAGCGGTTGCAGCAAAACTGAGCTGAAAACCGGCAGAAAATAGGGCCATGGTATTAACCGCTAAAATCACAAAGGCGGCCAAACAGACATTGCGCAGTGTTAATGCCATCCGGTCGCGTAAAATTGCCAGAACCACCAGCAAAGTCATGGCAAAGGCGCGAACCGCGCTTATGGGTGCGCCCGACATCAAAACATAGCAGGCACCAATTGTCGCCGCGGTGATAGCGGCATATTTATGCAAGGGAAACCGGCTGGACATTGCTGGAAACAACGCCCCGACAAACCGGATAAGCGCCATAGTCCCGAAACAAATTAATCCCATATGAAGTCCGGAAATCGCCAACAAATGCGCCAAACCCGAGTCGCGAAACTGTTTATAGAGTTCATCATTGATATAACGACGTTCGCCAACCAGTAACGCCGCCGCAATCGCCCCTGCCGGCGCGTTCATCAAGCCAACAAGATAGCTGGCAAAGTGAGCGCGGTATCGCGCCAAGGATAAATAAAAATTATCCAAACCGGATCTATCGCCACCATCCGCAACCGGCCGCAAGCCGGAGATAACATAACCGCTTGCCAGAACCCCTTGAGCGCGCGCCTGACGACCGTAATCAGCAACCCCAGCCAGAACCCGCGTTGGCGGCGGGTACAGCCTGACCCGCATGGCTAGTTTGCTGCCAAGCCGCTGTTGATCCTGCCATTCATCGGTGGTGACGCGCACAATACCGCCCGCTGGAAAATGCCCATCACTGACGATCTCGGCGGTAGTATCAAGCCGCAACCATAAGCGGCTGCGGGCATCGGCACGCCCGTCAATTTTTACCAAACTCCCCTCAATCTGACCGGTAATACCGCGGCCAATTTGAGGCGTGTCATGCCGGGTAAATTGCACAGCCGCCACGACGACACCAAGGATAAAAGCAATCAGCAATCGTACCGCCCCATTTAGCGCGGCATGGTGGCGTGCATAAAGTGCCAGAAAAATAGCGGCCAGTATCATGAACGCCCCGCCACTCAAAAGCAGGACAAGCTGATCGCCGTGATGCCACAAGGCCGGCAAGCTATGTAAGAGGATTATCCCCGTTACAAACAGATAGAGATAGATCAATATCCGACGCTCTGGAACAATCAGGGGTGCAATTTGCAGTGCCATTGGTGTAGCATGCGCCCGAATATGGTCAATGATGCCAGCCTATCAGGAAGGGCTTAAAAAACTATGAATGTCGTTACAAGATTTGCGCCGTCGCCAACCGGTTATCTGCATATTGGCGGGGCGCGGACCGCCCTTTTCAACTGGCTGTTTGCGCGCCATCACGGCGGCACTTATCTTTTGCGAATTGAAGATACTGACAAGGCCCGGTCAACAGATGAGGCGATTGCCGCGATCCATGATGGGCTTGATTGGCTTGGGCTTGGCGGTGATCAACCAGCCATCAGCCAGTCGGCGCAAAGCCAGCGTCATTATGAGGTGGCGCTAGCGTTAATCGAGGCTGGTGCGGCCTATAAATGTTATCTAACTGATGATGAACTGACCGCGATCCGCGAGGCCAGCAAACAATCTGGTCATGCTGTCCGTTCGCCGTGGCGCGACAAAAACCCAGATGAGGCCCCGATTGATGCGCCTTTTGTGGTGCGGATGAAAATGCCAAGCGAGGGCAGCACCACAATTCTGGATGCGGTTCAGGGCGCAGTGACCGTGCAAAACCATGTGCTGGATGACATGGTGATTTTGCGGGCGGATGGGTCGCCAACCTATATGTTGGCGGTTGTCGTTGATGATCATGACATGGGTATTACCCACGTGATTCGCGGCGATGATCATTTAAACAACGCGTTTCGCCAATATATGGTCTATCAGGGCATGGGGTGGGATGTGCCGGTCTTTGCACATATTCCGCTTATCCATGGCAGTGACGGGGCAAAATTATCAAAACGGCATGGCGCGCTTGGGGTTGATGCCTACCGCGATATGGGGTTTCTGCCTGACGCGATGTTCAGCTATCTCTTAAAGCTGGGATGGAGTTACGGCGACATGGACATTATCAGCCGTGATGATGCAGTTTCGCTGTTTGATCTTGGCCGGATTGGTAAATCGCCTGCCCGTTTTAATGCTGATAAATTACGTGATGTAAATGCGCATTTCATTCGCACCATGGATGATGACACGCTATGTGCTATGATTACACAAACAATTGCCGAAACTGGTAACAGCCCGTCTGACGCCGCAAAATCTCGCATCCGAGCGCTCCTGCCTTTATTGAAGGAGCGCGCAAAGACCCACCTCGATATCGCTGGTTCAGTTGGTTATCTTTTGATTGATGGTGCGGTCACCATTGAGGATGACGCGGCCGCCCTTTTAAACGATGACGCCAAGAAAACCCTGCTTGACCTTGATCGGGCGCTGGAAACTGCGCCATGGACCTTGGATGGATTGAAAGAAGCGGTTAATGGCTACCTTGTTGAAAACGGGATGAAAATGCGTGATATCGGGCTGCCTCTGCGCGCCGCTGTTACCGGCATGAAGCAAACACCGTCAATCATTGATATTATGGTGGCTTTGGGACAGGCTGAGACCAGTCACAGGTTGCGGATCGCTTGCACACAACGCTAATTTGCGGTACCGTTAGGACGCTCCTCGCAGCAGACACAGTCGCCTGATGCACAGCGCTGTATTCGTCACATAACTTTTTTCATGAGGTCCGCTGATGGCTGACAATTCGTCTTCCGAAAAATCCGTAACAGTTACTGACAACGCATCAGGAAAATCAACGGTCTTGCCAGTCACGTCTGGAACGATCGGGCCGGATGTTATCGATATTCGCAAACTTTATGCAGAAACTGGAATGTTTACCTTTGATCCGGGCTATGGCGCGACAGGATCATGCGTTTCTGGGCTGACCTATATTGATGGTGATGAAGGGGTGTTGTTGCATCGCGGCTATGCGATCGAGGACCTCGCCGAAAAGGCTGACTTTCTTGAGCTGGCCTATTTGCTGCTTGAAGGCGAGCTGCCCGATCCGGAACAAAAAGAGGCGTTTGATACCGCAATTACCCGTCATACGATGGTGCATGAGCAGCTATCCATCTTTTTACGCGGGTTCCGCCGTGATGCCCATCCAATGGCAATCCTTTGCGGCGTTACCGGTGCATTATCTGCGTTCTATCACGACTCAACCGATATTCATGACCCATTGCAGCGCATGATCGCCTCAAGGCGGTTGATTGCCAAGATGCCAACCTTGGCATCAATGGCCTATAAATACTCGCTCGGTCAGCCGTTTAATTACCCGCGCAACAATCTGAAATATGCCGAAAACTTCCTTCATATGTGTTTTGCGGTACCGGCTGAAGACTATCATGTGGATCCGATCCTTGCCGATGCAATGAACAAAATATTCATCCTGCACGCTGATCACGAGCAAAATGCCTCTACATCGACTGTCCGGCTTGCTGGATCATCTGGGGCAAACCCATTTGCCTGTATTGCAGCAGGAATTGCTTCATTGTGGGGGCCTGCGCATGGCGGTGCCAACGAAGCCGTGTTGAATATGCTGAACGAGATTGGCAATAAGAAAAACATCCCCGAATTTATCAACAAAGCGCGTGATAAGGATGACCCGTTCCGCCTGTTTGGTTTTGGGCATCGGGTTTACAAGAATTTCGATCCACGCGCCAAGGTTCTTCGCAAGGCGTGTCATGACGTTCTTGGCAAGCTTGGCGTCAATGATGCGCTTCTTGAGCTGGCGATGGAGCTCGAGGAATTGGCTGTTAATGACAGCTATTTCATCGAAAAGAAGCTTTATCCGAATGTCGATTTCTATTCGGGCATTATTCTCAAGGCGATGGGCTTTCCGACCTCAATGTTTACAGTCCTGTTTGCTGTGGCACGCACCACCGGCTGGATTGCGCAATGGAACGAGATGATCACTGATCCAACACAACGTATCGGCCGCCCGCGCCAGCTCTATACAGGCCCAGCCCAGCGCCCTTATAAAGATCTTCAGTCCCGCTAAAGATTGTTGGAAATTTTAAATGAAATCTGCTGGCTTGGTTCGTCAACCAAGCCAGTTTTTTAAGGCCCTGATAATCATCTCATCAAAATGATCATGATTGCCGGTTAACCGCTGTTTTAGCTCGATTGCCGCCTGCTGCGCCCTCGATTTGGCCTGGCTGTCAGCAAGGCAATCCATTACCGCTGTTGCCAATGATGTGCCTGTCGCCTGTTCCTGAAAATAAAACGGATATAACGGCCGGCCTAAAATGGCATTTGGCAAAATAACCTTATCAAAATCAACCAGCCGCCGCCCAATGAACCCGCTGATACTGCCAGTGCGGTAACAGGTTACGCCAATTGTGCCACATAACGCCGCCTGCAAAGTAACCGTTCCTGACGTCGCAATCATCGCATCACTAGTCTGCAGAGCCGGAATTAAACCTTGCGGCTGATCAAGAATTACAACCCCCTCACCATCGGTAAGATCACGGATCAGCGGCAAAAGATGTGGTACCGCAGGCAGCACAAATTCGCTCGCAGGTTCATGGGTTCTGATAATCGCCGCAGCCGCCAGCATTTCCGGCAAGATAAGCGCGATTTCACTGCGGCGACTTCCCGGCAATAAGATGATTTTAGGGGGTGAAGACTTAGATTTATCCTCTTGTTTTGCTTTTAAAAAATCACCAAACGCCTCTGGGTGACCAATAAAATGAGCGTCAAGGCCAAGCGGGGTAAAATATTCAGGCTCGAACGGAAACAGGCATAATAGCCCATCCATAATGGCGGCAAATTTCTTTGCGCGCCAGCCGCCCCATGCCCATACTGTTGGGGCAACACAATGAACAATTGGCGCAGACCACCCCGCCGCCTTCATCCGCCGTTTTAACCGCGCTGCAAACCGGATCGCAAAGCCTTTATTATCGACCGTTAGAACAAGCCGGGGCCGCGCCTTCATCACTGCATCAACAAGATCATCAGCAAGACGTGACAAGCGCGGATAGGCGATGACAGCACTGCCAAAACCCATTACCGAAAGCGCGTTTATATCCTGCAATGATGCCGTCAACCCCTCGTTCTGCATCAACCGGCCGCCAACACCAATCCATTCCGGCCTGTCATAGGCAGCATTCACCGCGCGCATTAAATGCGCGGCAAGTTGATCGCCGGACGCCTCGCCAGCAATGATGAAAATCGGCGCCGTCATTTGGCTGTGCTGCGGTTAATGCCAATAAGGGTCATATTTGCAGCAACACAAGCAGCTTTTATTGCCGCCAGATCGTCGGCCAAAAGGACGGTATCTGCCTCAATCGCCAAAAGTGATAGCCCTGCTTTGGCGGCCGCCTCAATTGTAACGCAGCCCATAACGGGCATATCGAGGCGCGTGTCCTGTGCGGTTTTACGCATCTTAACCAAACAGCCAACCCCGCTTTCCGCATCAAGCAATGGCTTGGCACGGGCAATCATCTCGTCACTGCCCTCGGCAGCCTCAATGGCGATCACCCGGCCGTTTTGAACGATAATGGACTGGCCAACATCATGCGCGCCCAACGCGTCCAAAACCGCCATGCCAAGTGAAATTGCCGCCTCGCCATCGCCGTCAGGCGCCAGACCAACAATCAGGCCGGATGGCATTTTCCGATCTGGTAGAAATATGTCGACTGCGATGGTTTCAATTCCCTTTTCAGCAAAATAGGCCGCAACATGGCGAAGGGCGTTATCATCACCTTTGGTGATCATCTTGCCAAGGAGTTTCATCCCATCGAAATCCGGGCGTAATGCAGCCATTGACGGCCAGACCACCTTGCCAACCATCACCAATGTCTGGATGCCATGCTCGAGCATGATGCTGCGGGTCTTATTGATTGCCCCAAGGCGAATTGGCACGGTTTGATAGCCGCTGAAATCGGCGTCTGCCTGTCCTTCGATTGGCAGGATCAAAACCTCATGGCCTTGGGCTATCGCTGCCATGGCAACCTCGCCCGGCAAAGGCCCCTTTCCTGCAATGATGGCAAGCCGTTTCATGGCTGTGGCGCCCCCTTATTGGCAATTCTGCCGCAATATTGACAGCCTAGCGCTTGAACGATTGGCAAACACCATTGCGGCCAGCATTATCAATAAACGCAAATAATTGGTCACATTCAGCTGTACCGCTGAATTTTTCACGCACATCACTAAGCCGGCTCGCAAATAGCCCGTTGCCCCTGATCAATTGGCGAAACAGATCGCGCAATCCTGTGATCGTCTCGGCTGCGAACCCGCGCCGCTCTAAACCGATGACATTGACCCCTGCAAGGCGGGCGCGATTGCCGGCGGCGATGCAAAAGGGAATGATATCAGCATCAACGAGGCTATGCGCGCCAATCATCGAATGTGCGCCAACACGGCACCATTGCTGAACGCCGGCAAACCCTCCGAGCATGACATGATCGCCGATCTTTACATGACCGCCGAGTGCTACGTTATTCGCAAAGATAACATTATTTCCAACAACACAATCATGTGCAACATGAGCACCAGCAAAAAACAGCCCATTGTCACCAACGACCGTCTCCATAGCATCAATAGCGGTTCCGGGGTGCATCGTGACATGCTCGCGGATGACGCAATGCTGCCCGATTAGCAGACGTGACGGCTCGCCCGCATAGCGCGTATGCTGAGGCGCACAGCCTAGCACGGCAAAAGGATAAACCTCGCAATTGGCACCAAGCGTTGTGTACCCCTCAATCGCAACATGTGCGTGAAGATGAACGCCATCACCAACCACTGCATGCTCGCCAATGACACAATAAGGGCCTATTTTTACATCAGCACCAATCTGCGCCGATGGTGATATAATTGCCGTTGGATGGATCGACTCGGTCATTCTAGCGATCCGGGTCAACAATCATGGCACCAAATTCAGCTTCGGCGACCAGCTTTCCGGCAACCTTGGCGGTTCCGGTAAATTTCCATAACGGGCCCTTTGCGGCAGTTTTGACAACGCGCATCTCAATCACATCACCGGGGCGAACCGGCTGGCGGAAACGTGCCTTTTCAATCGTGGTAAAGAAAACCAGTTTTCCTGTGGTAAAATCGGGGGTCGTTGCCGCCACCATCACTGATGCGGTTTGGGCAATAGCCTCGACAATTAACACGCCTGGCATCACTGGAAAATCGGGGAAATGGCCAGCAAAATACGGCTCATTCCCACTAACAGCTTTAATGCCGGTGGCTTCGGTGTCGGGAACAATATTCTCGACACGGTCGATAAGCAGGATTGGTGCCCTGTGCGGGATCAGTTTTTTAATCTGATCAATATTCAAAACATCTATATTTTCCGCCATTCGCCTATCCTTCTATGGTCGTTACCGGCCCATTCATAATACAAATCCCACGTGACTTCACTGCTTATTATGGTTTTGACGTTTTGGCCGCGCCAAGCCGGCGAATTGCCGCCTGATCACGCCAGAACTGCCGCTTTGGCACCGCTGGGAATCCGGCGACCTGTTCACCTGCCGCAACATCCTTTGTCACCCCGCTTCGTGCCGTCAGCACCGCGCCATCACCGATTGTGACATGCGGTGCAATGCCGACCTGTCCGCCCATGGAAACGCCAGCGCCTACCGTCACACTTCCCGAAATCCCGCACTGACCAGCGACAATTGATCGCTGCCCTATTGTTACATTATGGGCAATATGGCAGAGGTTATCCATCATTACATGAGCGCCAATAACAGTGTTACCAAGACTGCCACGATCAATTGCACAGCCACTGCCAATCGACACAAAATCATCAATAATCACCAGACCAAGATGCGGTAATTTAACCGCCCCATCTTTGGTCATTTCAAAACCAAACCCAGCCGCCCCAATAATGCAGCCAGCATCGATGGTAACTGCATTACCAATCATGCAATGCGATATTACGCTATTTGATCCGATGTAACAGTTTTCGCCAATGGTAACGCCGCGATGCAAAACAGCGCCAGCCTCGACCACAGTGCCAGCCCCAACGTTCGCTTGCGCCATGATGGTGGCTGATGGGTTGATATGTGCACCACTAGCAATATTTGCCAGCGGCGAGATGCCCGTGCTGTCAAATTCCATCGGCGGCGGCAGGATGAGATGCGATAGAGCCTGTGCAAACCCAATTCTTGGGGACGGCACAATCAGAGCGCTATTGCCGCCGTCAATCATCGGAAGACAAGCATCATTGGTAATTACAATCACCGGTTTTACTGTTAAAGTCTTTGCCGCATCGGGATTGGACTGATAGATCAGAGCCGAGGGCGTCGCAGTTTCAAAGGCCGTTATATCGGCAATTACAGTTTTTGCTGGTCCGTGTAATTCAGCCGCACCAATTGCGCCAGCAAGGTCGCCAGCAGTCACCCCCTCGAGAATTTGGTAAAATGCTGAATTGATCGACATTAACCTGCCCTACTGCGCCACCGGCTTTTTGATATCAATCTGGATGCGGGCATCTTTAGTACGATCATTCAGGCGCAAAAGCACCTCTTTCGAAATATTCAAATGTGGCAAAAACATCACGCTAGAGTCGCGATTTAAAATCAGATCAATCTTCCGCTCAGCAGCGATTTGAGTGATCACTTCAATGGCCAAAGTTCGGATATCGCCAAGAGCTTTTTGATAGGCATTGTCTATCGACTGCCTTTTGTACTGAATCTCTTTCTGCACCTCGGATACGCGCGCCTGAAACGCCGTCACAAGCTTGTCATATTCCTCTTTTGCAATCAGCTCTCGCTTCGCCAGCAAATCACGCTCATTCTGCTGCAAATCAACTTCAATCTCGCGAAACTCTTCCTGAAACTTTTCCCGCTGACCGTCCAGCAATTCACGAACACGGCCATTCGCATCAGCGGCCCGCAGCACGCCATCCAGATCAACAAGGGCAATGCGGCGCACTTCCATAGACTGACTATTCTGCGTCTCATCGGGCGGAGATTGCGCCCAGCCCGCCGGTGCTATGCTGACCGCCATGACCAAGGCGATCATCAGCGTAGTTGGCTTAAGATAGTTTAATACCTGCATCACTATAACCTAGTTCCAATATTGAACTGGAATGCCTTTGTTGTGTCATGCGACATTTTGGAGACAGGCTTTGCCCATGAGAATGACAATGGCCCAATCGCTGTCATCCAGTAAATACCGGCCCCAACACTCGCGCGCGCCTTTGATGTGTTTGGATTTGTCACACCAGTTGGATAATCCGTACCCCATAGTGACCCAACATCGCTAAAGACTGTCCATCTGACGCCTGTATCCTTATCAAGGCCTAGGCTCGATACAATTTCCACACGGCCAGCATACATTTTATTGCCGCCAACAGCATCAAGCGAGCCAGTATCGCGTGGGCCGATACCACCAGAACCAAATCCGCGGACATCACGACCACCGAGGTAGAAGCGCTGGGATTGCGTAACCTTGTCACCAAGACCGGTAATATATCCCAATTTACCCGACACTCCGAAAATAACTGATTTAAACAACATGGGCTTGTAATAAGCTGCTGAAAGCCGGGTTCGCAAAAACTTCACGTCACCGCCAAATCCAGACAAAGTCTCATCCATCTCTAGAAGATACCCCTCAGAAGGGTCAAACCGGCTGTCCCTTGTATCTTTTGATAGAACATATTTGATTGATGAGCGCAGGCGAGACTTGCCGTCTTCGCCAGTAACCGACTCAGCTGTAGTTGCGCCGATCGTTGTTTTTGACTGGCTAAGCTCATAATTCAACTGGTGATAAACATCGCGTGCCGCAGCAAAGCCGATACCAAACGACAGCCCGGTTTCATTCACAGTAGTTTCGTCGGTTTTATTCTTTGTTTTGAAGACATCAAAGCTGCCGGTAAGATCACGCCCCTGCAAATAGGGCTCGGTTAGGCCAATATTAAAGTTGGTCTCGGCCCCCGATGTCGAGATCGATAGACTGGCTCTGCGCCCAGTGCCAATGAAATTACGCTCGTTGATGCCGAAGGACACGCTGGATTTATCCAGCGATGAATAGCCAAGCCCAATTGAAAAATCACCTGTTGATTGCTCAGCGACTGTAACCTTTGTGACCGTTTGTTCTGGGCTAGACCCTTGCAATGTTGCAACCTTCACATCGCTAAAATACCCCAGATTTCTGACGTTGCGGATTGAACGATCAATTTTTAACTGATTATAGGCATCACCCTCAACAATCTCAAATTCCCGTCTTATGACGCGATCCAAGGTACGTGTATTATCAACAAACTCTATTCGCTCAACAAAATTACGCTGAGCCTTTTCAATGTTAATTGCGATATCGAGGGTCGCCGTTTCTGGGTAGGTCTTTATCTCTGGCGCAACATTTACAAAGGCATAACCAAAGGACCCTAGCCGGTTGGAGATATCAAGAAGACCCTGTTCAAGCGCGCGAACGTCATACCAGCGATCGTCACCAAAATCGACAAGCTGCTTTAACTCGGTCGGATCGATGCCCTCGATAGCGCTAGAAACAGTGACGTTGCTAACCTGATAACGCGCGCCCTCATTAATCAGAAAGCTAATTGCGAACCCGCTGCGATCGGGAAGCATACCGCCGCGCACACGATCGACCACAATATCGGCATAGCCGCGCGATAAATAAAATTGACGCAGCAACCGCACATCATAGTCAAGTCTGCCCTCATCATATTTATCAGTCGAAGACAAGAAGGCCCACCAGCGCGTCTCGCGGCTCGCAATGTTTTGGCGCAATGCACGGTCACTGAACGCATTGTTACCTGAAAAAGAGATTGAACTAATTTTAATCAACGGGCCTTCATTGACCTCAAAGACAAGGTCGACGCGATTCTCATCAAGCTCGATTATTTTTGGTTCAACCACTGCGGCAAAGCGGCCACTGGCGCGATAGATGTCAATCAGCTTGCGGGTGGCCTCAATCGCCACACTGCGATTGTAAACCCGGCGCGGTTGAACATCGATAATCTCGAGCAAACGCTCATCAGTAAGAACGTCATTTCCCTCAATATTAACCCGGTTGATAATTGGGTTTTCAACCACCGAGACAAGAAGAACAGACCCGTCCAGATTTAGTTTGATGTCCTTGAATAGATTTGTCTCATAAAGCCGTTCCAGCGAGTTACTCAATGATGCTGGTGACGTTAAATCACCAACCCGAACCGGCAGATAAGATTGCACAGTTCCACCCGCAACACGGCGATTTCCCTCAACACGAATTTCGGTAACCCGTACCCCATCATCTGCAAGCTGGGCATTGCCAGACTGAGCCACCACGAGAGCAAGGAATAAACCATAAATAAGGCGAATTAGACCAGTAAGGCGCATGAAGTTTCCGATCCCAAGCAAGATAAGACGCAAAACTATAGACAGCCTAACGGCATAGCGAAAGCCTAACAATGGCCGAATCTATAATTAAATCGCCTAGTTTAGGCTTTAAAACAAAGGCAACCGCTGTCTTTTAACCGGCTATTGAAATAGCCGTACAACATCAATCACGACGAGAAACAGCGTCAAACCCATTAAAATGGCGATACCGCCACGCATCAAAGCTGCCTGAAAGCCAAGCGGCAGTGGCTTGCCGCGCAGTGCCTCAAGCATAAAAAAGGTAAGATGCCCGCCGTCTAGGGCGGGAATTGGTAATAGATTAATCAGCCCAAGATTTATCGAAATAACCGCGGTTAACAGAATAAATGGCACAATTCCCTGATTAAGCACGGCACCCGAAATCTCGGCAATGCGAACCGGGCCACCGACCTCGCCTTGCTGCATATTGCCAGTAACAGCGCGGCCAAGGCTGCGCAGGATCACCACAGACATATGAAACGCGTCAGACGACGCCGCCATGATTGCAGCGCTAGGCCCAAGCCGCTGAAACTCTCCAACCGGCGGTGATTTGACGCCTAAGATGCCAATATCAATCTGCAGCTGCTCATTAAATTGGGCAGCCGGCGTAATATCTAAACTAAGATCGCGTCCATCGCGCTGGATGACGAACCCAAGGGTTTTATTGGGGCTTTCAACAACAAGCCCGCGCATATCGTTGAAATCGCGAATCCCGATGCCGTCGATCTCAACCACCTTATCGCCCGGCTTTAGGCCGGCACTGGCCGCTGGCATATTCGGGATTACATCACCGATAACCGCCGGAATGATCTGTTTGCCAACCGACATATAGACGACCGCAAATAGAAAAATCCCGAGAATAAAATTGGCAATCGGCCCTGCCGCGACAATCGCCATTCGCCAATAAAGCCCCGCATTACTAAAGCTGCCCGTGACGCCTGTGCCCGCGGCAGAGGGTGTGCTGGCCGCATCATCATCACCGCGCATCTTGACATAACCACCAAGCGGAATTGCCGACAGGCGCCACCGGGTTCCCGTTTTGGCTGTCCATCCGTAAATTTCAGGGCCAAACCCAATTGAAAAAACCTCAACAACGACGCCGGCTTTTCGCGCCACCCAATAATGGCCCAACTCATGGAAATACACCACTGGCGTGATTAAAAGCAAAAAGCCAAGGATTAGATCGGTAAAGCCGAGATCGGGCATGAGACATCCTGTAAGAAGCGAGTAAAAATTAAATCAAATAGTGGTGTAATCTAGACCAATTTAGCCATTTTTGAAAACTTATCGCGCTGCCACAATCTGTCGCGCCTCGCCGCGGGCACGCTGATCAATGGCAAATACCGCCTCAATGGTGGTTAAGTCACCATCCAGCCCCAAAGACAGGCACGCATCGACAACCCTCGCGATATCAGGAAAACTGATATTACCAGCTAAAAACGACTCAACTGCAACCTCATTAGCGGCGTTTAAAACAGCTGGCGCATTACCGCCGGCAGCAAGCGCATGGCGCGCAAGGTAATAGCAAGGAAAGCGATCTTGATCGACATTTTGGAAAGTTAGATTGCCCATCGCAGCAAGGTCAAATGGCTCTGGCTGCCAATCAAGACGCTCTGGCCATGCCATAGCGTAAGAAATTGGTATCCGCATATCCGCCCCGCCCATCTGCGCGATCACAGACCCATCACGAAAATGCACCAGCCCGTGGATTGCTTGCTGAGGGTGAACCAGAACATCAATCTTATCGTGCACAAGGTCAAAAAGCCAACGTGCCTCAATGACTTCTAACCCCTTATTCATCATCGTGGCGCTATCAATCGAAATCTTTTTACCCATTTCCCAATTTGGATGCTTGACCGCAGCCGCTGGCGTAATCGCGCTAAACTCACCCAATGGGAGAGTCAAAAAAGGCCCACCCGATGCGGTTAGGCAAATATGACTTAATTCGGCAGTACGGGCATTTGCTGTGTCGGAAGATTGATGCCCCTTCCACCCATTCCAGCACTGGAAAACAGCGTTATGCTCGCTGTCGATCGGTAAGATATGCGCGCCTGCTTCGATAGCGCGCCGCGTAACGACCGCGCCTGCCGACACCAGTGATTCCTTATTGGCAATTGCCACTGTTTGCCCAGCGTTGACTGCCGCGAAAACAGATGGCAGACCAGCCAGACCGCTAATGCCCGCAATCACCAGATCAACCGGAATAGTTGCGATGTCGCTGCAAGCCGCCTCACCGGCTACAACTTGGCAGTTAAGCGTCCCAATCAAATCCTTTAATTGGGCGAGATTTGTAGTTTCGTGAATACCAATTATCTCTGGCTTGAACTCATGCGCCAGTGCCGCAAGCGCCTGAAAGTCTTTTCCCGCGACCAATGCGCGGACAGCAAAACGCTCTGGATGCTGGCGCACTAACTCAAGGCTGCTCTGCCCGATCGAGCCAGTTGCACCCAGAACCGTAATATGTCTTATCTCAGCCATAACCGAAACCAATTAGATAACAAAAAGATATACATATGCCGCTGGAAAAACAAAGACATAGCCGTCAAACCGATCAAGTAGGCCGCCATGGCCCGGCAGAATTGACCCGCTATCCTTGACATTAAGGCTGCGTTTCACGGCGGATTCAAGCAAATCTCCTGCCTGTGACAAAACACCAATGACCAACCCGAAAAATATGGCCTCACCGGCGCCAGCAAAGCCAAGCACCGTTGAAAACAGCATCGTCCCCAGCATGGCAGCAAACAATCCGCCAAGACTGCCTGAAATCGTTTTATTAGGGCTGACCCTCGGCCATAATTTTGGCCCACCGACACGGCGCCCGACAAAATAGGCAGCACTATCACAAGCCGCAATGACCCCCGCCAACGCCAGCAGAATGACGTGACCTAATGGCTGTGATAGCAGCAAACTGGCGCTGGCAAGGCACAGGCACAACCATCCGACAAACATTGCTGCCAACTGGCTGACGTAAACGCCAACGACGATCGCCCCAAGCCCCGCCAATGATAACATCAACAAAGGGGACAGGCTCAAAAGCCATGGCGGCGTTGTTAGAACGCTGATCACCGCCAGAACTATCAGACCAATTGGCACCGGGAGCGCAAGAATGCGTTTTGTCTCAAAACCCATTAAAATGCCGAGGCATAAAACCACCAGCCCGGCGATTTTCTGGTCATACCAGACTAAACCCACAACTGGGATTAACAGCATCGCGCCAAGCAGACGGCGCATTGTGCCTGAAGATTTTGCCAGAATGGTCAATCTAGATCACTTTTCACCATATGAAATTTAACAACATCACCCGATGCCCCACCAAACCGGCGATCACGCATCGTGAAACTATCCATGGCTTGCGAGAGATGTTTTGTGGTGAATTCAGGCCAATAAACATCCGTGAAGTAAAGTTCGGCGTAATGCAAATCCCACAGCAAAAAGTTCGAAATTCGCTTTTCACCACCAGTTCGGATGAGCAGATCAACCGGCGGTAGCACGCTGGTCGAGAGCCGCGATTTCAACAAATCATCATTGACCTGACTGGCCTTTAACAACCCTGTTTCAACTTCATGCGCTATTTGTCCAGCCGCCGCCGCGATATCCTGACGGCCACCATAGTCAAGCGCAACTGTCAGATTCAAGCCGGAATTGCCAGATGAGCGGTTTTCAACATCGCGAATTGCACTTTGCAGCTCATCCGAAAAGCGGTCTCGCCGACCAACAATGCGCAGCCGGATATTTTGGTCAATCAATTCTTGCGACTGGGTAAGAATAAAACGCTTCATCAGCGCCAAAAGGCCGGCAACCTCACTGGATGGGCGCTGCCAGTTTTCAGACGAAAAAGCGAACACGGTCAACCATCGGATCTTATATTCAATTGCGGCGCGGCTGACCACTTTCAATGTGTCTGCCCCCTGATGATGACCCTTTAAAATCTCGAAACCATGCGCGTTCGCCCAGCGGCGATTACCATCCATAATAATTGCTAAATGATTCAAAGATTGCTGCATTTCGACCCTTTTCGAAATTGAAATAGAGCGCAACTCATACTTGCGTTATCTCTTTTTCCTTATGCGAAAGAGCATCATCGACCTTTTTTACAAATTCGTCGGTAAGTTTTTGAACCTGATTTTCTTGCGCATGACGGTCATCTTCAGAAATCAATCCATCTTTTTCGGCTTTACGCGCAATTTCAATACCGTCGCGCCGAACATTACGGATCGCAACACGGCACGCTTCAGCATAGCGTCCAGCAACCTTCACCATATCCTTGCGGCGTTCTTCAGACAGATCGGGGATCGGCACGCGAATAAGGCTGCCCTCGGCCGATGGGTTCAGCCCAAGGTCAGACTCGCGAATCGCCTTTTCAACCGCTGGCGCCATTGATGCGTCCCAAACAGATACGGTCAACAGCCGTGGCTCAGGTGCCGAGATGTTTCCCACCTGATTCATCGGCATCTTTGATCCATAGGCATCGACCATGATTGGCTCAAGCATACCAGTGGAGGCACGCCCCGCACGCAACCCCATGAATTCGGTTTTGAGGCTTGCCAAACTTGCGTCCATGCGGCGCTGAATATCATCAATGTCAAGTTCTGCCATGATTATCCCCTATTACGGTCGGTAGGGCTGCCCCACCATTTTTCATTATCTTTTAAATCAGGAAACGATGGTAAATCGCCCCTCATGCTTTACTACGCGTTCAAACTCCCCTGGCGTTTCAATCGAAAACACCAAGATTGGAATATTGTTTTCTCGTGACAGTGAAATTGCCGATGCGTCCATAACACGCAAATCATCGGTTAAGACTTGCATATAGCTAAGCTTATCATATCGCTTTGCATCTTTGTTCTTTTCAGGATCGTCGGAATAAACACCATCGACCCGCGTGCCCTTCAGCAATGCCTGACAATTCATCTCAGACGCCCGCAATGCCGCGGCCGTGTCGGTCGTAAAGAACGGGTTCCCTGTCCCTGCGGCAAAGATGACAACGCGGCCTTTTTCGAGGTGGCGCGTCGCCCGACGCCTGATGTAAGGCTCGCAGACAGCACTGATGTTAAGGGCCGATTGTACACGCACCGGAACATCAATTTGTTCAAGCGCATTCTGCATCGCCAATGCATTCATCACGGTTGCCAGCATGCCCATATAATCGCCGGTGGCGCGTTCCATACCGGCAGCGGCACCTGACATGCCGCGGAAAATATTGCCGCCACCAATGACGAGGCAAACCTCGACACCTGTGGCGACAACGTCTTTGACCTGCTGGGCAACGGTTCCAACCATTTCAGGATCAATGCCATAGGGAAGTTTTCCCATTAAGGATTCACCAGAAATTTTCAGCATCACTCGGTTATAGACATGCGGCGATGCGGGTTGGGACGATTTTGTCACTGGCAGGCTACTCCTTTAGATAGATCGTGTTTGAACCCCAATTATGCCAGTTGCGCTGCAACTTCGGCGGCAAAATCAGACTCTTCGCGCTCAACACCTTCGCCAAGATTAAACCGGACAAATGCCTTTAAGGCAATATCAGCGCCTGCATCTTTTCCAGCTTTCGCGATTACGTCGGCAACGCGGGTCTCACCATCAATGACAGATGTCTGCTCGAGCAATACAACTTCCTGATAGTATTTCTTCATCCGGCCTTCGACCATCTTTTCGGCAATTTCCTGTGGCTTGCCAGATGCTTTTGCCTGTTCGATCAAAACATCGCGCTCACGGGCAACAGCGTCAGCATCCAGATCTTCGATCGATAGGCTGGCAGGTGACGTTGCTGCAATATGCATCGCAATCTGCTTGCCAAGCGCAACCAAAGCAGCCTCATCAGCGGCTGATTCCAGAGCAACAAGCACACCAATCCGGCCAAGGCCATCAGCGGTTGCATTATGCATGTAAGGCACAACGGCGCCATTGCTGACTTCGAGTGTCTGCATACGGCGAAGTGACATATTTTCGCCAATGGTAGCAATCTTCTGAGTCAGTTCATCGGCAACATTTCGGCCGGTTCCCGGAAAATCGAGACCTTTCAGCGCTTCGATGTCGGTTACGTTCAGTGCCAAATTGGCAAGCGCCGAGGCAAATGCCTGAAATTCGCTGTTGCGTGCCACAAAATCTGTTTCAGCATTCAATTCAACGACAGCACCTTTGCTGCCGGCAACCGCGATACCAACCAAACCTTCAGCCGCGACACGACCCGATTTTTTAGCGGCAGCCGCCAGACCTTTGGTGCGCAGCCAGTCGATAGCGGCGTCCATATCACCATCGGTTTCACCGAGGGCTTTTTTACAATCCATCATGCCCGCGCCAGATTTCTCGCGCAGTTCTTTTACCAGAGCAGCAGTAACACTCATCTCATCGTTCCTTATTTCATAAAGACAAAATTAATGGCAGCGTGCCGCCATTTCGTAAATTTCAAATGCTGCCAGCAAGGCGCCAAGCCAGACAACGAGCCAGACAACGAACCAGGTCCAAAGCCCGCTGGCAGCAATATGATTTAGGCGCTCGCAGCCGTATCGTCAGTTGCAGCTGCTTCAACTGGGGCTTCAGCTTCAGCCGGCGCGGCTTCAAGCGCAGGTTCAGCCGGTGCGGCTTCAAGCGCAGGTTCTACCGGTGCTTCAATAGCTTCACCGGCGTCACCACCTGATTTCATCAGTTCGGTTTGCAGACCGTCCAGAACCGCAGCCTGAACCAGCTCGCAATAGAATGTGATGGCGCGCATCGCGTCATCATTGCCCGGAATAAGATAGTCGACGCCGTCAGGGTTGGCATTGCTATCGACAACCGCAACAACGGGGATACCAAGCCGGTTGGCTTCCTGCACGGCAATCGCTTCTTTATTTGTGTCGAGGATAAACAGCATATCAGGAATGCCGCCCATCTCTTTGATACCGCCAAGCGTACGCTCAAGCTTTTCTTGCTCGCGGGTGATCTGCAACGCTTCTTTTTTGGTCAGCTGGTTGATCTCACCACTTTCAAAGCGGCTTTCAAGCTCGCGCAGACGGCGGATTGACTGAGATACGGTTGTCCAGTTGGTCAACATACCGCCAAGCCAGCGATGATTGACAAAATATTGGCCACAGTTTTGCGCTGTTTCAGCGATTTTTTCAGCAGCAGCACGCTTGGTACCGACAAACAATACACGGCCACCGCGTGAGGTTACATCACTCAACGCTTTCAATGCTGCGTGAAGCATTGGCTGTGTTTGCTGAAGGTCAAGGATATGCGTTTTGTTGCGCTCGCCAAAGATGAACGGTTCCATCTTTGGATTCCAACGACGTGTGCTGTGACCGAAATGGACGCCCGCTTCAAGCATTTGGCGCATAGTAAATGTAGGGAGAGCCATAAAAATTACTCCTGTTCTCCGGTTGAACCTCCATGAGGGAAATGAAAGGCAACTGCCCTCACCGGATGGCCCATCACGCAGAGTTTGCTGCGCGGGGGCCGCCCCCATGTGTGAATTAGCCGGTTACTTACTATCAACCGGTTGGAAAAGCAAGCCTTACCGGTGAAAATGGCAATATTACCGAGATACTCAGCCGCCAGCAGCCCACCGCTATAATTCCTGAACGTTAAGGATGCCGGGCATCCGCCGTAACTCCTGCCGCAAATCACCGCTTAACTTGAACCTGCCGGGAAGCCCGATACAAACATCCTGCCCCTTGATATTAAGCTGAATCTTCACCTCAGCCTTGCCGGGTCCATCGGCTTTTAGGGCCTCTTTTAGCCTTATCAGCGGCTTTTCATCCTGAACCCAGAGTGCAACCCCGCCGTGCCATGCAGCAATAGCATCATCAAGCAATTCAACACGAGCTGCCAGCAAACGCGGCCCGTTATCCTCAACTTTGAGGTTGGCTACGATCAGCAACGGCTTTTCCCGGTCCAGCAAATCATTGGCTTCAGCTAAAACGTCGGAAAAGAACGTTACTTCAAACACACCCGTTTGATCGGTAAGTTGAACAAAGGCAAAACGGTTGCCCCGCTGTGATACACGCACCTGTTTCGCCGTGACTGATCCGGCCAGATTAACACGCTGCGGCGCGCGGCCAGTTTTCACCTGATCGGTCAGCTCAGCGTGCGATGTTACCCGCAGACGTCCAAGCTGATTTGCATAGCTATCCAGCGGATGCGCCGACAGGTACAGACCAAGCGCATCAAATTCCTCTTTCAGCCGATCCATACCAGCCCAATCAGCCATCTCGCGCAATCTGATACTATCGTCAATCACCGCAGCATCACCACCGAACAGACTGACCTGATTAGACTCGGCCTCGCGGCGCATTGTGTCTGCATGGGAAAGGATTAAATCCATATTTTCAATCAGTTCACGACGGTTTTTGTGAATATTATCAAGCGCACCTGCCCGCACAAGCCCTTCCATCTGACGCCGATTAATCACTTCGCGCGGCAATCGCTGTAGAAAATGCTTTAAGGACGAAAAGTGCCCTTCAACATCTCTAATTTCAGTGAGGCGGCTCATCGCCTCGGCACCAACATTTTTCACGGCTGACAGTGCATAGCGAATGGCCAATTCACCATCGCCGCCATTTATGTTTATTTTTTCAACGGCGAAGCCAGACGATGATTGATTGATATCAGGCGGTAAAACGGCAATGTTCTTTTGCTGACATTCCTGTCGGAACACTGCCAGCTTCTCGGTATTCCCTGCGTCAAGCGCCATCGACGCCGCCAAAAATTCAACAGGATAATTCGCCTTTAGATAGGCAGTCTGATAAGACACCAGCGCATAGGCGGCCGCGTGTGATTTGTTAAATCCATAGCCAGCAAAGGCCGCGATCTGGTCAAAAACATCAGATGCCAACTGTTCCGACAGCCCGCGCTTTGTTGCCCCGGCGATAAAAATCTGCCGCTGTTCGTCCATCTCCTCTTTAATCTTTTTACCCATCGCACGGCGCAGAATATCCGCAGCACCAAGCGTGTAATCAGCAAGCACACGCGCCGCTTGTTGCACCTGCTCCTGATAAATCATAATGCCATAGGTCTCGGCCAAAACAGGCTCTAGATCAGGGTGCATATAGGTGATCTGCGAAGGATCATGTTTTCGGGCAACATAATCCTTGATGTTTTCCATTGGCCCCGGCCGATAGAGCGCCACTACGGCAATAATATCTTCAAAACGGTCAGGCTTTAGCCCGCGCAGCACATCACGCATCCCGCTGGATTCCAGCTGAAACACGCCAACCGTGTCACCATTGGACAGCATTTCAAAGGTCGGCTGGTCATCAAGCGGGATTGACCCCAGATCAAGCTCGATCCCTCTTTCGCCAATAAACTCGACCGCCCGCTGCAAAACGGTCAGGGTTTTAAGCCCGAGGAAGTCGAATTTAACAAGGCCGGCCTTTTCCACCCATTTCATGTTGAATTGCGTCACCGGCATATCGGATCGCGGATCGCGGTAAAGCGGTACCAACTCAGCAAGCGGCCGATCACCGATAACCAGCCCCGCTGCATGGGTAGAGGCGTGCCGGTAAAGCCCTTCAAGTTTCATCGACACATCAATCAGATCGGCAACCTGTTCATCATCGCGGCGCTGCTGGCGCAATTCCTCTTCAGACACAAGCGCCTGCGCAATCGTTGTCGGCTTGGCCGGGTTATTCGGGATCAATTTGGCAATTCGGTCAACCTGCCCGTAAGGCATTTCCAGCACACGCCCCACATCACGCAAGGCAGCCCGCGCCTGCAATGACCCGAATGTGATGATTTGCGCAACTTTATCGTGACCGTATTTATCCTGAACATAGCTGATCACCTCATCCCGGCGATCCTGACAGAAATCAATATCAAAATCGGGCATGGATACGCGTTCAGGGTTCAAAAACCGTTCAAACAGCAGCCCCCATTTCAGCGGATCAAGATCGGTAATCAATAACGCCCAAGCAACAACCGATCCAGCACCCGAACCACGACCGGGCCCAACTGGAATATTTTGCGCTTTGGCCCATTGAATGAAATCAGCAACAATCAGGAAATACCCCGGAAAGCCCATTTGTTTGATGACATTCAGCTCAAAACTCAGACGGTCAAAATATGGCTTTGCCGCCTCGTCACGCGCAGCCTGATCCATCTCGTCAGTGAAAACGTGACCTTCCAAGCGCCCCTGCAACCCGGCCTCTGCCTGCGTAGTGAGTTCCTCCTCCTCGTTCCGACCATCAGCAGACTCAAATGGTGGCAAGATCGGATCATGCTGTTTTGCCATCGTGCTACACCGTTTGGCGATGACCAATGTATTGGCAATTGCCTCAGGTATATCTGCAAATAATTCAGTCATTTGGACAGAGCTTTTAAAGTAATGCTCCGGCGAAAAACGTGGGCGATCAGCCTCGGAAAACTTTCTGCCGGTGCCGATACAGACCAGCGTATCATGCGGCTGGCTCATCTCAGCATTCTCAAAACGGCAGTCATTGGTCGCAACCAACGCCGCATTCAGCCGGTCAGCAATCGTTAGTAGATGCGGTTCTGCCGCCCGTTCCACGCCAAGGCCATGACGTTGCAATTCGATATAGAACCTATCACCGAACAAGGCCGCAAGCTGATCGGCGCGCGCACCCGCCAAGGCCGGCCTACCGTCACCAGCCGGTGCCCCAATAAAGCCAGCCAAGGCGCCGCCACTTAACAGGATAAGCCCATCAGCATGGGCCGCCAAATCATCCAGCGAACAGGCCGGATCATGCACCGCATCAGCCTCAAGCAAAGTCTTTGACAGCAATTTTGAGAGGTTCGTATAGCCAAGGTCGTTTTTCGCCAAAAGTACAATCTCGCCCTGACCTTGTGAGTCTTTGAGATTGATCTGGGTGCCCATGATCGGCTGAACGCCAGCGCTTGCCACCGTTTGCGCAAATTCAAGCGCACCGAACATATTATTTGTATCGGTAATCGCCGCGGCCGGCTGCCGGTCATCGGCAATCAATGACGCCAGAGATTTTATGCGCAGTGTTGATTCGGCCAGCGAATAGGCACTATGCAGTCTGAGATGGACAAAATTGGCGGGCATTACAGGCTTTCAGCAATCAACAAGGAAGCCCCCTGACACTACCCCAAAGCCGCGCCGTAAATCTAGCCAATTGAGATGATTTTACCATCGGCAATCGTCAGCACCGAGTCCATCTTTAGAGCAATTTGTTGATTATGCGTAACCACCAATGCCGCGGTACCAGTTGCCCGTGTAATGGTCGAGAGGTGGTGAAACACATCTTTTGCTGTATCAGGGTCAAGATTGCCGGTCGGCTCATCAGCAAGTAGCACACGCGGCGCATTCGCCACCGCACGTGCAATCGCCACACGCTGCTGCTCGCCGCCCGATAACAAACCGGGGCGAAAATCTGCACGCGCTTGCAATCCAACCATTGCAAGCAATTGCTCGGCGCGGGTGGCCGCCTCATCACGATCAAGCCCGTTTAGCATCTGCGGTATCATCACATTTTCATGCGCAGAAAATTCGGGTAAAAGGCGGTGAAACTGAAAAACAAAGCCGATATGGGTTCGCCGTAATCGTCCACGTCGTGAACGGCCCAGCTCGCCAGCTTCCACACCATCAACAAACACTGCGCCAGCATCTGGCCGCTCCAAAAGACCGGCAATATTCAGCAATGTCGATTTACCTGATCCTGATGGGCCAACCAGTGCCTTCATTTCGCCAGCATTAACGGCGAGGCTGGCATCGGTCAGAACGTCAAGTTTAACCGTACCTTGGAAATAGCTGCGCTGGATATTGCGTAATTCCAGCAAAGGTCCGGATGATTTTGCAGTTTCGATATCACTCATAGCGCAATGCCTCAGCCGGCGCGATTCTAGATGCACGCCATGCCGGATAGAGGCTGGCCACAAACGACAACCCCAATGCCATCAGCACGACCATCAGAACTTCCTGCGGATCAATTTTTGCAGGCAGATTAGACAGGAAATAAATCTCCGCTGCAAATAACTCAGCCCCCGACAGACTTTCGATCGCCCCTTTGATCGCATCAATATTCCAGCAGAACAGCATCCCCGCCAGCGTACCCGTAATAGTGCCAACAATGCCGATGCTTGCCCCCGTCATCAAAAATATGCGCATTATGCTGCCGCCACTGGCTCCCATGGTTCGCAATACGGCGATATCAGCATTTTTTGACCGGACTAGCATGATCATTGACGAAATGATGTTAAAGGCCGCAACGAGGATGATCAGCGTCAAAATCAGGAACATGACGTTGCGCTCAACCCTTAAGGCGTTCAAAAAGCTGCGGTTGCGCTCAACCCAGTCAAAAACGCGCAGATCATCGCCAACAACCTGCCTTACGGACTGACGAAGCACAGCAATCTTTTCGGGCGCTGATACATAAATTTCAAGACCGGATACGGTGTTTTCATAACCTAAAAATCCAGCTGACAGATCAAGAGGCATAAAGACAAAGCTGGAATCATATTCGTACATACCAACATTAAAGATACCCACAATTTTGAATTTACGGCGGGTTGGCACAGTGCCAAATGCGGTTGCCTTGCCCTTGGCGGTGGTCAAAGTCACACTATCGCCAGATGTCACCCCAAGTTTGAACGCCATTTCACGGCCAATCAACACCCCGCCCCCGTCCCGGAAACCATTGATTTCAGCCTCGCCAAGCGAATTCCATAGCGGTTTGCGCACCGCAAGATCAGACCAGCGCACCCCGCGCACGACCGCACCGACGCTGACACGGTTCTGCGTTGCCATCACTTGACCTTCGATTTGCGGCGTAACAGCGATTACATCACGCATATCGGTTATTTTAAGGGCCAGCTGATCAAAATCTGCGATCCCGCCCGGCTTGCTGGAATAAACAGCAACATGGCCGTTCAGCCCAAGTATCCGGCCAACCAGCTCAGCCCGAAACCCGTTCATCACCGACATCACAACAATCAGCGTTGCAACGCCAAGCGTGATCCCCGCAAGCGAAAACCAGGCAATTACCGATATAAACCCCTCGGCGCGGCGCGATCGCATATAGCGAAACGCTAACATCCGTTCAACCGGAGAGAAAAAATATCTCATCAAATAGCCCTTTTCGCCGCTGCCTGAACTGCCAGAAACCTTATGTTTTCGTGCCTACCATCGTTAGTGCCGACTCTGGCGAAACTTCGCTAGTTTCACCCGATTTACGCCGCTTTACCTCGACCACGCCATTTTCCATTCCGCGCGGCCCAACAACAATCTGCCACGGTATACCAATCAAATCCATCGCCGCGAGCTTTGCGCCCGGTCTTTCGTCACGATCGTCAAGAAGCGGATCATGCCCCGCTGCCGCCAGCGCATCATATAATGACTGGCACGTTGCATCACAAATGGCATCCCCCGGCTTTAGATTGACCACCGCAACACCGAATGGCGCCACCGAATCCGGCCAGATAATACCCTTATCATCGTGGCTAGCCTCGATAATACCGCCAACGAGGCGAGAGACGCCAATGCCGTACGACCCCATATGCACCGGCACATTCTTGCCATCAGGACCGCTGACCGTAGCCCCCATGGCCGCTGAATATTTTGTACCAAAATAGAATATATGACCAATTTCAATACCGCGCATGGTCATAAGATCATCATCGGCAACCGGACAATTGGCGGGGTCATGCTTTTCATCTGCACGCGCATAGATTGATGTAAACCTATCAACAAACGGCTGTAAATCAGCATCATAGTCAATATCGGCCAGAAGGTCGGTTTTCAGCCAGTCTTTGTGAAAATAAACACCGCTCTCGCCGGTCTCGGCCAAAATGATAAATTCATGGCTCATATCACCGCCGATCGGACCAGTATCTGCCTCCATCGGGATTGCCGTCAGCCCCATCCGCGCAAAGGTTTTCAGGTATGAGACAAACATTTTATTATAGGCGATGCGTGCGGCCTCACCATCCAGATCAAACGAATAGGCATCTTTCATCAGAAATTCACGTCCCCGCATAATGCCGAAACGTGGCCGCACCTCATCACGAAACTTCCACTGAATATGATAGAGGTTCAGCGGCAACGCCTTATAGCTGCGGACGTGCGAGCGAAAAATATCGGTAACCTGTTCTTCATTGGTTGGCCCATAAAGCATATCACGGTCGTGCCGGTCTTTGATGCGCAGCATCTCTGCACCATAATCGTCATAGCGACCGGACTCCTGCCAGATTTCTGCCGGTTGCAGCGTGGGCATCAAAATTTCAAGCGCCCCAGCGCGATCCTGCTCTTCACGAACAATAGTGGCGATCTTATCCAGAACCCGCTTGCCAAGCGGCAGCCATGAATAGATACCAGCACTAGATTGCTGGATCATCCCCGCGCGAAGCATCAGGCGATGCGAGGCGATCTGAGCCTCTTTCGGGGTTTCTTTTAAAACAGGTAGAAAATACTGGCTTAAACGCATCTGTTTTCCTTCTATAGAAGATGGCGCATTCATCATTTATTGGCTGAATTAAACCGCAATCCCTAACCCAGCTTTAAGAGCGCCAAATTAGGATGAGATTGCCTTTAACACAAGGGCGGCAACCCGTCTTCGTTAAAAAGATCGTCCAATAACGTCTTATCCACTAGTTGAAGGCTGTCTGGCGACCATTTTGGGGCGTTATCGCGGTCAACGAGAACAGCACGCACCCCCTCGACATAGTCAGGGCGCCGAATCATTCGCATCGCTAGGTGAAAATCCAGCGACAGCGCTTCGGTCACATTGGTAATGCGATCAGCCTCATGCAACAAACGCCAAAACAGCTTGATCGACACCGGACATCGACTGTAAAAGGCCTCATTGACATGGCGAACTAGCTTGTCATTTGGGCGCAATTGGGCAAGGTCTAGGGCGCGTTCCTGCATGTCTTCCGGCGTCACATCACCCGCAAAAATATGATTAATTACCGGCATATGATGGTTTAATGCTGGCACGCCCGGATCGGTCTCAAAACGCCTAATCACATCATCAATATCGGCCGTTGCACAGGCCAGTAAAGCGGCTTTTACGGTTTCAACCTGATCGGATGGCAGCATTGATGTGGCCAGCCCCAGCATCATGCAATCGGCGCCTTGGATAATATATCCGGTCATGCCAAGCAACCGTGCAACCGGCAAGGGACAACGCCCAAGAAACAGGCTGGCCCCGACATCAGGGAACAGACCAATGCTGGTTTCCGGCATCGCAAAGCGTGTGGTCTCGGTCATAATGATATGCGTGCAATGCTGGGCAAGCCCTGCCCCACCACCCATCACCACCCCATCACAAAGCGCAATAATGGGTTTCCCAAATTCAGCGATTGCAAGATCAACCAGATACTCACCCCGGAAAAACGCGTCTGCCTCATCAAAACTTCCGGCCAGAATGGTATCACGCGCTTGCCGGATATCGCCGCCCGCGCAAAAGGCACGCGCTGCACTGCTGGCAATCACGACATGGCCGATCGCCGGATCATCGCGCCAGTCCATTAAAATTGCACGGATCTCTGCTACCATCTCTGCCGTCAATGCGTTTAGTGCTTTTGGACGATCAAGAGTGATCAGGCCAGCAACGCCGGTAACGTCATTGTGAATATGCGTCTGTGCCATTGCAGAAACGTTCCCAGATCGTTATGAATAGTTGGTTTTTAGATCAGATACGGATAACCAGCCCATGAGCAGAGGTCAATACCCATCCACAAGGATGCGGCGCAATCGTAACCGTGCATTTTCGCGCCGGCTTGTTGCCGAAAACCGTCTAGACACAGCCGATCTGATCTGGCCACTTTTTGTCATCGAAGGTCACGATATGGCCGAACCGGTTGCGGCAATGCCCGGTGTTTTCAGATATTCGATTGACCGGCTTTTACAGCAGGCAGCCAAGGCGGTTGAGCTAACCATTCCGGCAATTGCTATTTTCCCATCTATTGATGCGGCCTTGAAGGATGACGCCGGCAGCCTTGCGCGTGATGGGCATAACCTTGTTTGCCGTGCGGTTGCGGCGGTGAAGTCTGCCTATCCTGACCTTGGTGTCATATGTGATGTTGCGCTTGATCCCTTTACCTCCCACGGACATGACGGATTGCTGGATCAAGGCGAAATTCTGAATGATGAAACCATCGCAGTTCTATGTGAGCAGGCAGTCCATCAGGCCAATGCCGGCTGTGACATTATCGCCCCATCGGATATGATGGATGGGCGGGTTGGCGAGATCCGCGCCGCGCTGGATGCAGCTGGCCACCAGAATGTGCAGATTATGGCCTATGCAGCGAAATATGCGTCTGGATTTTACGGGCCGTTCCGTGACGCGGTTCGGGCTGGTGCATCGCTTGGCAAGGCGGGAAAATCGACCTATCAGATGGATCCGGCAAATAGTGATGAGGCGATGCATGAAATCGCGCTTGATCTGGCCGAGGGGGCTGACATGGTTATTGTCAAACCGGGAATGCCCTATCTCGATATTTTGGCGCGGGCCAAGGCTGAATTTGGTGTGCCTTGTATTGCCTATCAGGTATCGGGCGAATATTCGATGCTCTGCGCGTCTTTTGAAAAAGGGTGGCTCGATCGTGAGCGCACCATTTTCGAGGCAATGATTTGTTTCAAACGCGCTGGTGCCGATGCCATCTTGACCTATTTTGCGCCTGAAATTGCCAGTATGATTCGGCGTTAATCGCCGGTTTTGGCTTTTTTTCAAGGTTTCGTGCCCAGATGGGGATGGGGTCGCAATTGATGGCAAGCGCGGTTTATTATCCGTCGTTATCAGGCAATCACCGCCAGCTTGACAGAGATAGGTAACGACAATCAGCCATAGTTGCTGATAGGATTAAATCCTTAACGGGCACAAAAAGACAATCCATCATCATCGTCTCTTGCGCCTGATTGCCATAAGGGGGAACAGATAATGGCAGTAAGTGCTGATCAAATCCGGCAAACGGCTGATCTACTTAACGGGCGGGTTATTCGCACACCAATGCTCGAGGCCCCGATGTTGTCGCGCAATCTCGGCTGTGATCTCTATTTAAAGCTGGAATGCCTGCAACACACATCATCATTCAAAGCGCGTGGTGCGTTAAATGCGATGCTTGGCCTAACCGATGAACAGCGCCGACGCGGGGTGATTGCCATGTCGGCGGGCAACCATGCACAGGCGGTTGCCTATCACGCCGAACATATGGGCATCCCCGCAACCATTGTCATGCCAGCGCAAACGCCTTTTGCCAAGGTTGCCCGCACTCGTGCCTTTGGGGCGAAGGTTGTGCTTGAGGGGCGTAATCTGAATGAATGCGAAGGTACGGTAAATGAATTGATAAAGGCCAATGGTCTGACGCTGATCCACCCTTATGACAATGAATTGGTGATGATGGGGCAAGGCACTGCCGGTCTTGAAATGCTTACCGACCAGCCGGATTTGGATATTCTTGTTGTGCCGATAGGCGGCGGCGGTTTGATTGGCGGCATTGCCACCATTGCCCGCGATATGCGCCCGAATATAAAGATTTATGGCGTCCAGACCGAACTTTACCCCAGCATGAAACTGGCCATTGCAGGCGAAGACATCACTTGCGGCGGGGAAACCCTCGCCGAAGGCATCGCGGTCAAGAAACCCGGCGGGGTCACGCTGCCGGTTGTTGACGCATTGGTTGATGATATCCTGCTGGTGAATGAACGCGCCCTTGAATGGGCTGTTGGCGCGCTTATTGAACAACAGCGCATTGTCGCCGAAGGCGCTGGTGCCGCTGGTATCGCCGCAATTTACGCCAATCCCGGCCTATTCGCTGGCAAAAAAATTGGCACAGTGATTTGCGGCGGCAATATTGACCCCCGCCTGCTCGCATCAATTCTCAATCGAAATATGGCGGTTGATGGCCGGATTGCGCGATTACGGATTGATATTTCCGATGAGCCCGGAATGCTTGCGGCAATTTCAACCAGTATTGGCAAATGCGGCGGCAATATCGTCGAGATCTATCATCAAAGGCTATTTTATGATGTACCGGCAAAGCTGGCAAAGATTGACGCCGTTGTCGAAACCCGCGGGCCTGATCATGTTGACGAAATAATTGCTGCACTCCGCGCCGCCAATTTTCAGGTTCGCCAGCTCGATGATAGCGCCAGCTAACAAAAATTTACTGTTTATCTCGATGTTTGACCTTGATTTGCGATAGGCCTTTTGGGCACTCTAGCAAGATGGATCAGGATAAACGGTTACACCGCAAGATACCGCTTTCCATGCGGCTGAGCATGCGCAGTGACTGCCCCTATATTGAGGGTCAGACTGAACAGCGCATCGCGGTTGATATTACGGAAAACCCTAATTGTCATGATGGGCTGGCCCGCGCCGGCTTTCGGCGTGTGGAAAACTGGGTTTACCGGCCGGCCTGCCCGCAATGCACTGCCTGCTTGCCGTGGCGCGTTGACGTCAATAGATTTATCCCTAGCCGAAATATGGCTAGGATCATTAAGAAAAACAGTGATCTGACACGGCGCATATCAAGCCCAGACCCGACAACCGCGCATTACCGCCTGTTTAAATCCTATGTCACAAAACGGCATGATGATGGGCAAATGGCGCGCATGGATCAGCATGATTTTGTGAGCATGATCAATAACAGCCCGATCGAAACAGTGTTGATCAGTTATTATGACAGCGCGGATATGCTGGTTGGCGCGGTGCTTGCCGATCTTCAATCTGATGGATTAAGCGCTGTTTACAGTTTTTTTGATGCAGAGCAGAGTGATCGTTCGCTTGGCACTTTTATGGTGACCGACATGATGGACATCGCCAAGGATTTGTCGCTGGCATGGCTTTATCTTGGCTATTATGTCGCCGAAAGTCGCAAGATGGCCTATAAGGCGCGTTTTGGCCCTGCCGAAATTTTCAAAGAGGGTTTTTGGCAAGCCGCCGATGGCGCCCTCACCTCGTCGGCCTAACCCGCGGCTTGGGTCATTAGGAGATTATCGTGGATACGTCTTTTGAACAATTACGCGAGGTCGATCAACCCACAATTCGCGCTAAAATCAGATCAGGTTCCTATTGCGATCACACATCCGGCCTCGCAAATGGCTTTTTGCAGGCCAATCTTGTGATTCTTGATCAATCCTATGCGCTGGATTTCATGCGGTTTTGCCAACGCAACCCAAAACCGTGCCCGCTTGTTGGCGTTACGGATACCGGATCACCGTTTATGCGAACGCTTGGTGCCGATATTGATATCCGCTCGGACGTGCCATCCTACCATATTTATCGGCACGGCGTGCTTGATGACACAGTCAGTGATATTACCGCGCTTTGGGACGATCAGATGGTCGGATTTGCGCTTGGCTGCTCATTTACCTTTGAGCATGCGCTGATCCGCGCTGGTATCAAGGTTTGGCATATCGACAATGATCGCACCGTGCCAATGTTCAAAACTAACATCAAAACGATTGAAGCTGGCCCCTTTTCAGGTCCAATGGTCGTGAGCATGCGCGCAATCCCACAAGACAAGCTGGATATGGTGCGCGCGATATCTGCAACGTTTCCGATGGCGCATGGTGCGCCGGTTCATTGGGGTGGCCCAGCAGCGATTGGCATTGACGATCTTAATGCCCCTGATTGGGGCCATGCTGCGCCGGTTGGGGATGGTGAGATTGCGGTTTTCTGGGCGTGCGGTGTGACCCCGCAAGCAGCCATTCTTAACGCTAAACCACCAATATCAATCACCCACAAACCGGGTCAGATGTTGATTACCGACATCGATGAAGATGCTGAAATCCCCATCGTTAATGGGGCGCGGTAAGACAAGGGCTTTACCGCGGAACAGGATATTTCCGGCGCGTTTCTTGGTGAATTTTGCCCAAATAAAATTGATCCAGCCAAATCACGTCACCCGAGCACGCCGCCCGAACACGCTAAAACGATGCTAGGTGAATTTTGCCGGACGCGGAAAGCCGTTTGGCGGCAATTTTCCAGCACCACCACGGCGCGCCAGCCAAGTCGATAGGTCGGTTTCGGTGCGCACACGCCCGCCGCCTGCCAACCAAGACAGCCCCTTTGCCCGATCAAAAACCGTGATATCGGCAAGGCCACCATCCTTAAATCTCTGTAAAATAACGCCTTTTCCGCGTCCCATTTCAGGAACCTCATCAAGGCCGAAAATAATCAATTTCCGGTTAACGCCAACCGATGCAACCGTATCGCCCGCGACAATCGCACATGCGACAGCCCTTGCAGTTCCCGAAAGATTGAGAACCTGTTTGCCATTGCGCGTTTGCGCCAAGGCGCCCTGCATATCGACCACAAGCCCATGACCGGTGCTGGCCGCAACCAGCATTTTCCCGTCACCGGCACGCAATAATTTAACGATATCGCAATCGGCAGGCAGATCAACCATTAGGCTAACCGGCTCGCCAAAGCCGCGTCCACGCGGTAATTTATCGCCTGACAGCGTGTAGAAACGGCCATTATCAGCAAATAGCAGGATTTTGTCAGTCGTTTCGGCATGCAGCACATGACCTGCTGAATCGCCTTCCTTATATTTGAAATCACTATCCAGATCCTGATGGCCGCGCATCGCCCTGATCCAGCCATTGGCCGAACAAATCACTGTAATCGGTTCGCGTTCAACCAGAATTTCAGTTGGGTCAAAATCAATTTTCGGTGCGTCTGCAAGGATAGTTTTACGCTTATCTTGTTTAATAAACGTGGCTTTCATGTCCTTGATTTCTGTGGAAATAAAGGACCATTGCTTCTCCTCATCGCCAAGCAGTTCGTTCAACTCTGCCTGCTCAGCTGCCAGCTTATCACGCTCAGATCGCAGCGCCATTTCCTCAAGCCGGCGAAGCGAGCGCAGACGCATATCCAACACTGCATTCGCCTGATTTTCGGTCAGCCCAAAGCGGCGCATCAATTCGTCACGCGGATGATCTGCCTCACGGATGATGGCAATCACCTCGTCAATATTCAAAAAGACAATGAGATAACCATCAAGCACTTCAAGACGGCTGGCGATTTTGGCAAGCCGGTGGTGCGAGCGGCGTTGCAGCACAACCCGGCGGTGCGCCAGCCAAGCGTTTAATGCCATCCGCAAATCCATCACAATTGGACGGCCATTGGCATCGAGAACGTTCAAATTCAGCGGCACCCGTACTTCCAGATCGGAAAGTTTAAACAGACTTTCCATAACCACTTCAGCCTCAAGCCGTCGCGATTTTGGCTCAAGCACGATACGAATATCCTCGGCCGACTCATCACGAATATCGGCCAGCACGGGCAGGCGTTTTGCTTGCAGCATTTCGGCAAGCCGCTCAATCAATCGTGATTTCTGCACCTGATACGGGATTTCGGTCACGACAATTTGCCATGCCCCCCCCTTTTCAGTCTCAACCTCCCATTTAGCCCGAACCCGAAAACCGCCTCGCCCCGTTGAATAGGCTTCTTTGATTGATGCCTCAGGCTCGATCAACAGCCCGCCGGTCGGAAAATCAGGCCCTTTGACATAATTCATCAAGGTTTCAATCGAGGCATTGGGGTGTTTGATCAGATGCAAAGAGGCATCGGCAAGTTCGATGATATTATGTGGCGGAATTGATGTTGCCATGCCAACGGCAATGCCTTGCGCACCATTCGCCAGCAAATTTGGAATGCCAGCCGGCAACAAACATGGCTCTTCAGCTTCACCATCATAAGTTGGCCGGAAATCGACCGCATCTTCGTCAATGCCATCAAGCAACAGACGCGCCACTTCGGTCATCCGCGCCTCGGTATACCGCATCGCCGCCGCGTTATCGCCGTCAATATTGCCAAAATTCCCCTGCCCTTCGACAAGGCAATAGCGCATTGCAAATTCCTGTGCCAAGCGCACCATTGCGTCATAAATCGCCGCATCACCATGCGGGTGGAATTTACCCATCACGTCGCCGACAACACGCGCCGATTTCTTAAATCCCTGACCCGGATCCAGCTTTAGCTGGCGCATCGCAAACAACAGCCGGCGGTGAACCGGCTTTAACCCGTCACGCACATCGGGAAGCGAGCGCGACGTGATGGTTGATAACGCATAGGCAAGATAGCGTTCTGACAAGGCATCAGAAAAAGCGGTTGGTTCAATACGCCCACCAATGGGAATTTCAACATCATCACGCATAAATTGGCCTCATCACTTCATTACCTGCCGTTATAACGACTATCAACCATATCGGCTAGACGTTTACGTTGCGCTGGCAAGTCTAAATTATGCGCAGCAAAAACCCGCTTGGATAAAAAATGGCCAGTCAGATCCAGTCCGGCAATCCAGTCATGCTTGCCGCAGTCAACGCCGCCAAGAAATGCTGGCAGCATCAGCATCCGGCTAGCAAAGCTGCCAGCCTGATAGCGTGCCACCGCACCGCCTGATTTTGGGCTTACATAGGCTAAATCATTCGTTTGGCCGCTAGCGACACATCGGGCCAGATCAAGCCGGTAACCAACCGCCGCTAGCAGCCCCAATTCCCAGCGCACATAGCCTTCAATCCAGCCGGCGTTTTCATCATCCAGAACAATCAGCTCAAGCAGCGCCGCACTTCCCTCATAGAGGCCCGGCTGTGCCTCGCGCTCGGGCAAGGCGCCATCAAGCAATGCGCACATTGAGGCAACACCAGATAGGCGTAGGGGCGAATCCAGTAATAACGCTGGTATTGATTGGATCAATTCAACCTGCATCTGGCCAAGCTGTTCGCTGAGCCGCGCCCGCCAGCTGATCCGCACCCGGTTTCCTGGCTGCATAACGCCGCGCATCTTTGCTGACGTGCCGCCGCGAACCAGACCGGCATGACGGCCATAATCAGCCGTCAAAACTGATAAAATTGCGCTGCCTTCGCCATGGGGGCGAACCGAAAGAATGATCGCCTCAGCCTGCCAATCAGGCATTATAATCTAGGTCCCACAAATTATAGCGCGCCGAGTCATCCATCCAGTCTTTGCGGTACTTAACGTGCGAAAACAGATGCACCCGTCGTTCTAATGCCAGTTCCAGCTCTTTACGCGCGGCGGTACCAATGCGGCGCATGGTCTGCCCGCCCTTGCCAAGGATGATGCCGCGATGCCCCTCACGGGCGACATAGATCGACAGATGAACCTCGACACTGCCATCGTCGCGATCTTCCCAGCTTTCAGTTTCCACGGTCAATTGATAGGGCAGTTCTTGATGAAGGTTCAAAAACAGCTTTTCGCGCAGCGTTTCAGCCGCCAGCAATCGCAGCGGCATATCCGATAAATCGTCAGGATCAAACAGGAATGGACTTCTTGGCATTTTGCTGGCCAGCCATGATTTCAAATCATTAACGCCATTTCCGGTTTCGGCCGAAACCATGAAAATTCGCTCAAACTCATAGATTTTTGACATCTCGTCAGCGCGTTCCAATAAACGCTCCTGCGGTGCCAGATCAATCTTGTTCAAAACCAGCGAAGCCCGCCGCCCCGATGCGGCCAGTTTGTTCAGAATATTGCTTGTATCATCGTCAATCAAACGTCGCGCACAATCATGCAAAAGCAATAGAACATCGCCATCCTCAGCGCCTTGCCAAGCCGCCTGCACCATCGCCCGATCCAACCGGCGCTTGGGGGTGAAAATACCGGGGGTATCCACAAAAACCATTTGCACATTTTTATGCATCGCAATGCCCCGAATGCGGCTTCGCGTGGTCTGCACTTTGGGTGTTACGATTGACACTTTATGGCCAACCATGACGTTCATCAATGTTGATTTTCCAGCGTTCGGTGCGCCAATCAACGCGACAAAACCGGCCTTTGTATCGATAGGTGACAAACCTGTTGTTACCGGGGTTTCGGTATCGTCGTTGTGATCACTCATAAAGCTGAAGTCCTTTCTTGCAGCTTTTTCAGCAAGGCTGCTGCTGCGGTTTGTTCGGCGATTTTGCGGCTGCCGGCGGTGGCAATGACTGCGTCATACCCCTTTATTTTAACCTCATAGGTCATTTTTGGCGCGTGATCAGGGCCAGATTTCGCCACTTGCCGATAGACGGGCAAGCCAAGCCCGCGTTGCAGGCTCCATTCCTGTAAACTGGATTTAGCGTCTTTTTCATTGCGCGCATCAGCGGCAGTGTTTAGCGGCCAATGCCTGTTCAAAAAGGCGCGTGCCGGCAACAACCCCGCATCAAGATAGATTGCCGCCATTAAACTTTCGACAACATCTGCCAGCACTCCGTCATTCTGCGCAATATCAAACCCGTTTTGAGATTTGATATAATCGGCAAGATGCAAGGTTTTGGCTATTTCTGCCAAGGTCGACATGCGCGCCTCACCATGTAGCCGCAATGACAATGCACCCTCATCATCGTCAGGAAACGCGGCAAAAAAATGATCCGCTAACAACAGCCCCAAAACGCGGTCACCCAGAAATTCCAACCGCTCATAGCTTTGTGAAGATTCGGTACAGCTTGAATGGCTCAACGCTTCATGCAGAATTTTTCGGTCAGTGAACTGATGGCCAATGGCCTGTTCAAGCTTTTCCAGCGGGTCCGCACTCATCAAATGATGCCATCTCCAATGCGGCCATAACGGATTGCGAATGGCCATTTCCAGAATTCCCAGATCCGCGCATTGCCATTATGGCTGAAAAACAGACGGTCTGCCCGGCCCACCAGATTTGTTTCTGGCACCATACCAACTGCGGTCGTGCGGCTATCGCGTGAATTATCCCGATTATCACCCATCATGAAATAATGTCGTTCAGGAACCTCAAAAACCGGCGTATTGTCATAATAGTCTTCGTCCGAACGCTCTTGGATCAAGTGGCGCGATCCGTTTGGCAGGGTTTCCTCATAAACCTTGAAATTCATCACCGCAAAGCCGTTACCAGCTGTCGCCTGCCCTAAATATGTCCGCTTAACGGCAACATCATTGATATGCAGAACCCCATCACGAACCTGAATCCGGTCGCCGGGCAAGCCAACAATCCGCTTGATAAAAGCAACATCGGGATCGGTTGGCTGGCGGAACACAGCAACGTCACCGCGCTCTGGCGCATCCTCGAAAACACGCCCGTCAAACGGTGCGATACCAAACGGAAACGAGTAGCGCGAATATCCATATGAAAATTTTGAGACAAACAGGTAATCGCCCACAAGCAATGTTGGCACCATCGACCCTGACGGAATATTAAATGGCTCAAAAAGAAACGACCGAAACCCTAGCGCTATGAGACCAGCAAAAAATACGGTTTTGATAAGCTCAAATTTGCTTTCCTGGCGTTTTTTACTCATTTGATTTGATCCATTCAGCCGGTACGGCGCTAATCACGATAAATGCCAAGGCATAGGGTGGCTCGTCGCTAAGTGACACGGCCAGATTGGCGTTATACCCATCCGGCGTCATTGTCTCAAGCGCCGTTTTACAGCGTCCGGTCAAATTCACGATCGGCGCACCTGACGATGCGGATAGAGTTTCCGCCTCACGCCAGCCACATCCCGCCACCCCAGACGCGCTCAACGCCTTATAAACCGCTTCTTTCACGGCAAAGCGTTTGGCCAGATAACCGGCCGGATTACCGGTCTTTTCAGCGGCGTTTATCTCGGCATCGGTAAATACCCGTTTTACAAATTTATCGGGATACCGGTTCATTGCCGCCTGAATTCGGCGACTATCGACAAGATCAGTGCCAATGCCAAGGATCATGTAATCATCTGCTTTTGCGCGTCTGCCCGCGCCGCATCCATCAGGTGGCGCATTTTGGCAATCGCGGCCTCAAGACCGCAAAAAACGCTCTCACCGATTAGAAAATGACCAATATTAAGTTCTTCCATTTCCGCAATCGCCGCTATTGCGCCAACCGTATCAAATCCAAGCCCGTGTCCGGCATGCGTTTCAATACCGAGGCTTGCGCTATGCCGTGCCGCCTGCTTGATCCGCATTAACTCGCCGGGGCGACCTTGGGCATCATGACAATAACGCCCGGTATGAAGCTCGACAATATCAGCACCAATCGCCTTGGCCGCATCAATATCAGCTGGATTGGCCTCAATAAATAACGACAAACGAATACCAGCTTGCTTTAGCGGGCCAAGCATGTCAGCTAGCCTATCTTCATGCCCAACAACGGCAAGCCCGCCCTCTGTTGTTACCTCTTCGCGTCTTTCTGGCACTATGCAGGCAGCATTCGGCTTGGTTTTGAGGGCGATCGCAACCATCTCGGCAGTTGCCGCCATTTCAAAATTCAGCGGCGCGTCAATGGCCTGCCGGATCGCGGCAATATCATCATCACGAATATGCCGCCGATCTTCGCGAAGATGCGCTGTGATGCCGTCGGCCCCGGCCTTGATTGCCAGTAACGCTGCGGCGACTGGATCTGGATGCACACCGCCACGCGCATTCCGCAAGGTTGCGACATGGTCGATATTCACGCCAAGGCGTAATTGTTTAAATTGATGTTGCAAAACACCCTCGTCATTCACCGTTAAATGCCTCATTCCCGCTAACGGGCAGCCTTGTCTTTTCTCGTCAACGCGGCTCGTGCTGCGGCTTTTTCCAGCCGTCTTGCACGATGCAGCCGCCAGCCCTTTACCGCCCATAGGGTTATCAAAAAGGAAACAACCCCGGCGACCGCGCCAAGCACCGTACCACCAATTAGTAGCGGCATGAAAACCTGTTCTAGGTCACGCGACATTTCAGCCCAGCTCATTGTTCCAGAAAATGACACGAACTGCCACGCACTGTTCATAATACCAATCACCTCGTCAATTGATAAAACATGAAGACCAGCGCCATAACCAAGGCTGTGGATGATAGCAAGACCGACCTTGTAATCGGCCAGCCAAATGAAAATAAATGTCCAGGGATTGCCAAAAAAAGTACCAATCGCAGAGGCCAGAACATTGCCCCGAAACAGCATCGCCAACGCCGCTGCAAGGATAAAATGAAGTCCAAGGAACGGCGTAAATGACGCTGCAACGCCTGCGGCAAAGCCACTTGCGATAAACGCCGGCGACCCGGGCAGCCGAATAATTCGTTGAAAAAGGTATGAAAACAGGCGGCGAAAACCGCGTTCCGGCCATATAAATGCGCGCAACTGGCGAAGCATACTCAAGGGTTTACGGCGGCGAAACATTCTAACTATCCACTATAACAACAAGCCCAAGCCTAGACATTGCTTGTACGCTCGACACGTTCCACGAAATTGTTTGCCTGAAGTGCGGCAATGACGCTGCGCATGTGTTCAACATCCTTCACCTCAAGGTCAAGCTGAAAACTAAAAAAATCTGCATTTCGATCAGTCAGGTGAATATTCGAGATATTGCCGCCTTGCTGACCGATAATCGTGGCCACGGCAGCCAGTGCGCCCGGCTCGTTTGACAGCACCGTATTCAACCGCCCCATGACACGCTTTGGCCCTTCATGTTCCCAACCGACATCCATCCATAATTCAGGCATATCACTGAAATCAACGAGGGTGCCGCAATCGGCGCGATGCACCGTCACCCCTTTTCCAGTGGTAAAAATCCCAACAATATCCTCGCCCGGCAGCGGGTGACAACAACGCGCCATGGTTATGGCAATTCCCGAATTACCACCTTGTATCTTTAACATTGGTGTGCCTGATTTAGCCCGGTCACGATTGGTTTCGCCGGTTGGCCGAACCCGCTTTTTGCTTTTTGCAAGATCGGGGAACATTTTTTCGATCACCAGTTCGGGCTGCATACGCCCCTCGCCAACCAGCGCGAATAAATCTTCAGGCTTCTGCACGCCAAAAATCTCTGGAATCTTGTCCAAGGCCCGTTTTTTTAGCGGTTTATTCACCTCGACGAATGCTTTTTGTAAAATTGATTTTCCAACCCGGCTGAACTCAACCGCGCGTTCAGCCCGCACCGCACGCCGGATTCCCGACTTAGCCCGGCCGGTTTTGACAAAATTTTCCCATTCCGCAAGCGGGTGTGCCGTGGCTTTCGTAATGATGTCGATCTGATCACCATTTTCCAGTTCAGTCGCCAGTTGGCGGTTTTTCCCGTTAATGCGGACACCGCAGCATTTCTGCCCGACTTTGGAATGAACCGCATAAGCGAAATCGACCGCCGTCGCGCCTTTGGGCAAGGCAATAAGGTCACCACGCGGGGTAAAGCAAAAAACCTGATCGTGATACAAATCCATTTTCGTATGTTCAAGGAATTCTTCGGCACCCGCTTCTTCATCTAGAATACCAACTAATTCTTGTATCCATCCAAATTTACGGACATTTTTATCAGATGCGGGATCTTTATAATTCCAATGCGCCGCCACACCATACTCGGCGATCTTATGCATTTCAGGGGTACGCACCTGAATTTCGATTTTGTGATTCTCTGGCCCAATAACGCCTGTATGAAGCGATTGATAGCCATTGCGTTTTGGCGTTGAGATATAGTCCTTAAACCGCCCCATGACATTGGGATAGGCCGCGTGAATACTGCCAAGCGCACGATAGCAATCTTCCGTACTCGGCACCAAAACCCGAAAGGCCATAATGTCCGAAAGCTGATCCATCGTGACCTTTTTGCGCTGCATTTTGCGCCAGATCGAATAGGCCGATTTTAACCGACCACTGACGCTGCATTCAACGCCGCCGCGTTCGACAACATCTTGTAATTCGACGCTAATCATCGGAATTACGATTTCCGATTCCTGCACCATATAATCAAGTCGCGCCGTGATGGTTTCCGCCATTTCTTCATGTAATACACCGAACGCGGCGTTTTCCAGTGATTGCTGGAGGTTCGTGACGCCAATCCGTTCTGCCAGCGGCGCATAGATTTCCAAAGTCTCACGGGCGATACGCGCGCGTTTTTCCGATTTTGGGATATGCCAGATGGTCGCCATATTATGCGTGCGGTCAGCCAGTTTGACCAGCAGCACCCGAACATCCTCACTCATTGCCAGCAATAGTTTTCGGAAATTCTCGGCCTGCATATTATTTTGTCCGGTTTGCAGGCCAATCCGGCTTAGTTTTGTCACCCCATCAACCAGCTGGGCAACACTCGGACCAAACGCATCGCCAAGCGTGTCGAGCGTCACATCACAATCTTCAACAGTATCATGCAACAACGCGGTAATGACCGTATCAAGGTCAAGGCGCATATCCACCAGAATATTCGCAACCGCAATAGGATGGGTGTAATAAGGCTCACCAGACGCGCGAATTTGGCCGTCATGCGCCTCCATACCAAAGACAAAGGCGCGATGCAGCTTTTCGCCGTCAACCGACGGATCATAAGCTTTTATCTTTTTATAAAGATCGTCCGCTGCTTCAATCATGTTGCTGCCAAGCCGATTAGCCTTTTCCAGCCGGCAGATCCCTCAAAAAGGATATCGTGTCGCACTGGCCCTCGGCTTAATCTTCACCCTGCATTTCAGACAGGTCAACATCTTCAAAGCCGGATGGCTCTAATTCTTCAGCACTGGCAATCTGCATGCCGCTGTTTTCGCCATCATCATCGCTGTAATCACCAATCATTTCCGACAAATCAACTTCGGCCGCGATCGCCGCATCATCACGGGTTTCCTGTTCTTCACGAATGGCGACGCGCTGCAGCTTTTTGATCAAGCCTTCCCCAAGCACCCCAAGGTCAACCGTTTCCGCGGCGATTTCACGAAGCGCAATCACCGGGTTCTTGTCGTTATCACGATCAATGGTCGGCAAATCGCCTTTCAAGATGCCACGTGCACGCTGCCCAGCAGTCAATACAAGGTCAAACCGATTGGGGATTTTCTCAATACAATCTTCAACGGTAACGCGTGCCATGGTTATCTCCTCAATGTTGGGTGAAAAAATGGTGGACCCTAATTGCAACACACCAGTTTGGCCAGAGCCCAGCCTGACATACCATGCCGGATACGCCACTCATCCCCTAAATTCGGTAAAATATATACGGGGCTTAGCGCAAATTTGCAATCTGGACAAGCAAAAAGCGGCATTTACAACACCCAACTGGTCGACGATTAATCAGCAAGCCTGATTTGTTGCTCGGCAGGAATATTTTTGATTAATGCCGCGATGGTGATGCCGGTAACGGGATGCACCCAGTCGGGACATAACTCATTTAACGGCAGTAACACAAAAGCACGCTCATGAAGTCTTGGATGCGGCAGTGATAACACCTCGCTTTCATGCACCAACCCGGCAAAATCGAGTAAATCGAGGTCTAGCACCCGCGCCGCGTTGCGCACACCGCGCACCCGACCAAACCGGCGCTCGATCCGATGAAGCGCCGCCAGCGTTTGCGCTGCGTCAAGTTCGGTTTCCGCAGCAGCAACAGCATTCAGATACCAAGGCTGATCAGACATCGGCACGGGCGCTGACTCGTACCAATTTGATATCGCCGCAAGCCGCAACCCTTCACCTGCAAGCGCGGCAACGGCTGCAATACAACCATCGCGCGGACTGTCATATCCCTCTGGCGTCAGATTTGCCCCCAAACCAATAAAAAGCCGCGATATCATCCCTTGTCCTTACACAATCTTGTTAAACGCGCCGGTAACCGAGGTGTTTGGCCCCTCGTGATTAGCATAAATCACCACGCTGATCAGCCACCAAATGCCGGATATCACAAAAACAGAAATTGGTGAAAAACTAAGTATAAAGAGTTCAAAAACCTCTATTTTACGCGCTTTTTCCTTGAAAAATCCTAAGCGGTGCGGTTCGATACAAGGATTATGGTTAAGTATGAATTTGTAAATTATTGATCTATGGAATGCACAAATGAACTTTGAAAAAACTGCACTTTTTATTGATGGCTCAAACTTTTATGCCGCAACACGATTACTGAACATGGACATCGATTACGCTAGACTGCACCAGTATTTTAGCCAAGATGCCAATCTGATCAGGGCCTATTATTACACCGCCCTGCCCGAAGATCAGGAATTCTCGCCATTACGACCGTTGATTGACTGGCTCGATTACAATGGGTTTGCCGTCGTTAGCAAATTAACCCGTGAATTCACTGACCCTGAAACCGGTAAAAAACGCACCAAGGGCAATATGGATATGGAACTGGCGCTTGATATGCTAAAGCTAGCACCGCATATCGACCATGCGATTCTGTTTTCGGGTGATGGTGATTTCTGCCGGCTTCTTGAGGATGTGCAAGGCATCGGTGTTCGGGTTACGGTTGTCTCGACGACCAAGACATCGCCGCCGATGGCAGCTGACTCCCTGCGTCGGATGGCCGATGTTTTTATCGAAATGGATAATATTCGAGAACAGATTGCGCGCCCACCACGTGCAAATGAGGCGGTATCGGCCTAGCCAAATATTAGATTGCTAGTTATTTCGGGTTCGCAACAGGCGCGCCTTATCGCGATTCCATGTCCGGTCCTTGTCGGCCTGTCGCTTATCCTGCTTTTTGCGTCCTTTTGCCAAACCAATTTGAATTTTGGCAACGCCGCGATCATTGAAATACATTGCCAGTGGAACAAGCGTCATGCCCTCGCGCCGGATTAGCCCCAGCATGCGGTTGCGCTCACGCACCTTAACCAGCAATTCACGCGGGCGTTTTGGCTCATGGTTTACGCGCGCAGGCTCATAAATCGGGATGTTCGCGTTGAACAGCACCAGCCGCCCCCGATCTTCGCCAGCATAAGATTCGGCGATACTGGCACGGCCATTGCGTAAAGATTTGACCTCGCTACCGAGTAAAATCAGTCCAGCTTCGACCTTTTCCTCAATCTGATACTCATGCCGCGCCTTACGGTTTTCCGCAATTCGTCCGGTAGAGATTGTGCCTTTGGCCATGATAGATCCAATCACGCTGACAAGATGCCAGCAATGCCGTTAATTGAGCAGGCCAGCGCTGCGCAGAGCAGCCTCGACACGGGCTTTACTGTCTTGGGCAATTTCGCACAGCGGCAAGCGGGTTTCGCTTGAACAAATCCCCAGCAATTCTGCCGCATATTTGACCGGGCCCGGGCTTGCCTCACAGAACATCGCGTCATGCAACGGCATCAGACGCTCATTGATGCTCTGGGCGGTTGCAATATCGCCAGCTGCCCAAGCAGCGTGCATTTCACTAAGCAGCTTTGGCGCAATATTTGCCGTGACCGAAATACAGCCATGGCCGCCAGCTGCGAGATATGGCAATGCGGTGGCATCTTCACCCGATAATTGGGCAAAATCTGCGCCAAGCAGATTACGGATGCGGGTCGGACGCCCAACATCGGCAGTGGCGTCCTTAATTCCATTAATATTGGCATGATCTGCCGCCAGACGCGCTAATGTCTCGTCATTAACCTTAACGATCGACCGGCCGGGAATATCATAAACAATCACCGGCACGCTTACCGCCTTGGCGACCGCAGAAAAATGCTGGTAAAGCCCATCTTGCGTTGGCTTGTTATAATAGGGGCTGACAATCAACACCGCGTCAGCACCAGCGGCCGCGCCATGCCGTGCAAGCCTAACCGCCTCGGCGGTACTGTTCGATCCCGCCCCAGCGATTACGGGCACACGGCCTGCCGCCTGTTTGATACATAGTTCGACTACAACATCATGCTCTTCATGCGACAATGTTGGCGACTCACCTGTTGTGCCAACAGGGATCAGGCCTGCAGTACCATTTTCTATCTGCCAGTCAACCAGCTTGCAAAATGCGTCCTTGTCCAACTGCCCGCCTTTAAATGGCGTGACAAGGGCTGTGCAAGATCCAGAAAAAACTGCTTTTGTTGGTGCTGGTGACATTATTCTTCTCCCTGCGGCGTGACGCCGAATTCCATATTTCGGTAAAATAGGCATGCCGCCAGATAAACACAAGTCATCAATCATCTGGGCCGATAACCATTATGCTGTTCAAAATGTTAATTAGCTTCCCGCGCGCGCCAAAGACAATTTTATCGGGCGGCGCAAATTGCCGTGTCATCTGCCTCAATTGACGCGGTTTGCGAAAGCCTCTAACTTTTGCTGCTGTCGGGTCTAGCTCGGCTTACCTTTTTCATTTCGAAAGTCCGTCAATGTCACAAACACCCCTGCTGCCACAAACGCCTGAGGGCGCATTACAGATTGATATTGCCACCATCGAAGCGGCGGCAAACCGTATCCGTCCCCATATTTTCAAAACCCCATTGCTGGAGTCACCACGGCTCAATGATTTCCTCGGTTTTCGGCTTTTAATCAAGGCTGAGGCGTTGCAGCATACCGGATCATTCAAGCTACGCGGCGCAACAAACGCGGTCTGGAGCCTTGGCGATGAGGTTCGTCACGTTGTTGCCTTTTCCAGCGGAAATCATGCCCAAGGCGTCGCGCGCGCGGTGACAACCCGCGGCATCAATGCCACCATTATCATGCCAGCCGATACCCCAGCCACAAAAATTGAGGGAACCAAGGCCTATGGCGCCGAAGTTGTAACCTATGATCGCTATTCAGAATCTCGCGAAGATATTGGTGCTGCACTCAGCCAGAAATTGAATGCTGACCTTATAAAACCCTATGATGATGTGCGGGTAATCGCCGGTCAGGGCACTGTTGGTATGGAAATCGCCCACCAAGCTGCCACGATGGGAATTGTGCCTGATGCTTTGTTATGCTGTTGCGGCGGTGGCGGCCTGATCGCCGGCACTAGTATCGCGCTTCACGCGCATTTTCCCGACACAAAGATTTGGTGCGCTGAGCCCGAATTTTACGATGATACGAAACGCTCACTGGAAAGCGGCGAGCGGCAACGCGCCCAGACCGAAAAAACGTCTATTTGTGACGCTATTGTTACGCCAGAACCCGGCGTGTTAACCTTTCCGATTAACCGCACACATTTATCAGGCGGCGCCGTTGTTAGTGATGAACACGTGCTTAAAACCGTTGCAACATTGTTCAAGCATCTTAAAATTATTGTTGAGCCGGGCGGCGCAGTTGCGGTTGCGGCGGCATTGACTGGACAAATTCCCAAAGACGCACAAACAATTGTTGCGGTTGCTTCAGGCGGTAATATCGACGCCGATATGTTTAAACGCGCATTGGACGCAAAACCGTTTTTCTAGGCTTTATCTGCCGTGATACTGAAAACCGCTAGAAATCAGTTGGGGCACCACCTTCAGCCTTGCGCCGGTCAATAAAGTCAAGCAATTCATCATGGATAGCAGGGTCCATTGGTGGCGGGGTATATTCATTCAAAACCTGTTTGAACTGAGTGTTGGCACGCTGATGCGCCCATAGGCTGCCAGCCTCTTGCCATGTCTCATAATTGCGCCAATCGGATAATAGTGGCGTGTAAAATGCCTCGCGATACCGTTCTTGGGTATGCTCGCAACCAAAGAAATGGCCATGCGGTCCAACCTCGTCAATTGCGCTAACCGCAAGAGTGGCATCATCAACAATGATCGGTTTTTGCGCATAGATGATCTGCTGCAACATTTCGCAATCAATGATGAACTTCTCGAAACTGGCTGACAGCCCCCCTTCCATCCATCCAGCGGCATGATAAATCAGGTTTGCCCCACCCGAACAGCTGCCCTGTAATGAGAAAGCCGATTCCCAGATCGCCTGCGCATCAGGGGCGTTAGCCGCATTCGCGTTTGACGCACGAAATGGTAAATTATAATGGCGTGCCATTTGCCCGGAAATCTGCATCGCACGCATATATTCCGGCGTGCCAAACGCCGGGGCGCCCGTTTTCATGTCAACATTACTGGTAAAAGCACCATACATCACCGGTGCACCAGCGCGCACTGACTGCAACAAGGCAATTGCGCCAAGCGCCTCGGCATTTTGCTGGACAATTGCACCAACAATTGTAACAGGTGCCATCGCACCAGCCAGCGTAAAGGGCGAGATTACCACCATCTGGCCCCGCGCTGCCATGCGCATTGCCCCGTCGAGCATCGGCCAATCATGCTTTAGCGGCGAGGTCGAGTTGATATTGGTAAACATACGCGGGCTGGCGTCAAATTCCTCATGGGTCAATCCGGCTGCGATGCGCACCATCTCCATCGCATCCTCAATCCGTTCGGTGCCAAGCGAATAGGCATGAACTACCTTATCAGTCAGCACCAGCTTGTCAAAAAGGCAATCGAGATGCCGAACCGACGGGTGCATATCCAATGGTTCAACCGGATAACCGCAACTAAAATGAATGCAGTTATAGCTTTGCGCTAACTTGATAAAGTTTTGAAAATCGGTGCGTGTGCCCGGACGCCGCCCATGATCTATATCCATGACATTTGGCGGCGATGCTACCTGTCCAAAATTAAAATGCCGCCCGCCAAACGTGATGGTGCGATCCGGGTTTCGCGGTGTGATCGTGATATGCGATGGCGCCCTTGCCACCTGTTGTATCACCCAGTCACGATCCATGCGCACCTGCTTGGTGCTGTAATCGACACTGCAGCCTTCCTTGGCCAAAATATCGAGCGCCGTATCGTTCAAAAACAAAATGCCGATATCTTCGAGAACCCGCATACTGGCATCATGGATCGCCGCAACGCCGTCCGCATCAATCGGCTCAATTGGTGAGTCACTATAACGCGGCGGTGCCCAATCAAGCTGGTCGGCTAGAAACGACCGCGCATGTGCATTTGCTGCATTATGCTTACGTTTCGACAAGCGTTTGGACGCTGGCTGATTAGGTTCAATCATCGACACCTCATGCGTTGCTGAAAACGCTAGCAGTCGTCAGCAACAACATCATCCAAAAACAGACCAGGCATAGTCAAAACACGCCCCCCTGAATTCGGCTATCGCGAAGCAAGTGTTTTGACGATAAGTTAAAGCCAGACTCTTTTACTCAGCACAAATTATCGGTGCCAATGCGGTTTAGGTAATAGCTACGATCGTTTATATCGTCGACCTTTCAGCTTATAATGCGCAATTGGTCGAGATTTCCCATTTTGGTGGCCTTCACGCCAGTCTATTGCCAGAAGCACATGGCGAAAAAAACGCGGTGGAACAATGCAAATCCAACTGATAGCGTAAATTCCACCAGGCCTCGCAAAGAGCAAAAACAAGTCCCCGGCCCCGGCTCACTGTGGCGAGCCTTTTCTCCAAGCACTTACACAAATGGAACAGGTTAACCTGTTCTAGGAAGGCGTAGCCAGCCGCCGCGCACCACGCGGGTCAATCCAGCCGATTGAGCCATCATCGCGAATATGCACAACATTCAGGCCAAAATGGCCAGCATTACGGAACATCAGCATATTCGTTCCACCAAGTTCAAGCCGCATAACCGCCTGCTCAACGGTCAGCACCTCAATGTCATATGACAGTTCAGCAACCACCGGCAAAAGGTCATCCTCTTCCACTCCCATTTCGGGCAATTGAGACGCACCGGCGTAAACCGCCATCCGCGCAATATCAATATCATCCTCTTCGGCATGAGTAAGTGCACCACGGTGATTTTTCAGTCGTCTTTTATGCCGCCGCAACCTCTTTTCAGCATGTTCGATCGCTGCGTCAAGTGCCGCATGCGCGTCAGCCGCTCGACCGGTCGCCTCGAGCTCCATTCGGCGTGATAGCATCACACGGGTTTTAACCGTGAAACCCGAATCAGCCTTTTCCAAAGTTACGTGGCCGCTCACGGCATTGTGAAAGTATTTTTCG
>Ga0181578_10000186_pt1 | contig 56313 bp, 39 predicted proteins | sample 071ome_21_FD_148659 | JGI IMG/M metagenome (GOLD analysis project Ga0181578, IMG submission 148659) | Coastal salt marsh microbial communities from the Groves Creek Marsh, Skidaway Island, Georgia - 071401CT metaG (spades assembly) | ecosystem: Environmental > Aquatic > Marine > Intertidal zone... | reverse complement strand
TTTTTCTCGCAGAGGCGCGGAGACGCAGGGGGGAGAAAAGTTATTTTGAGAGGAATCGTGGGGAGTTGGATGGTGCTGGCTTCCCGAAAGGGAGGCTGATGGTTGTCAGGGGTGCTGTGGGGGGGGCGTGACGGGACGTCCCGCGGCTACCGGATATATCTCCTTAATCAAATTCTTTGCGTTCTTTGCGCCTTGGCGAGATAAACCTGTTGAGAGATACGGATCCACCACCAGCAATCTATTTCAGTAATGAGTTGGTCCACGTTGTATGCAGGTTGTAACAATGCTTTGGATGCTGATGGCGTTTTCGATGGTTGCTTGTTTTTATCGCAAAGACGCCAAGGCGCGGAGGCGCAAAGTTTTTTTGAGGGGAATCGTGGGGACTTGGATGGTGTTGGCTTCCCGAAAGGGAGGTTGATGGTTGTCAGGGGTGCTGTGAGGGGGCGTGACGGGACGTCCCGCGGCTACCGGGCTTGTGTTATTGGTCGATGTTGAGGAGTCCTTTTTCTTTCATTTTGGCGAGGGTTTGGGTGGCGGCGAGGCGGTGGGATTCGCGGTCGGTTTGGGTGTATTGCTCGAGGCGTTGGATCGCTGCGCGGGATGGTCTGGGGATGTCGCCCAGCTCTCGCAGGTAAAGCGCCACTTCGGAGGGGGTGGTGGATTCCAGGACCTTGTCAAATTCTCTCCAGACTTCTTCGTCCTCCGGATCTCGTGCCAGCAACCAGTCGAATGCATACAGTTGGCGGGAACCCATGACTCCTCTCCTTGGGATCATCCGCTTCCTCATGTGTGAAAGGATTTCGGGATGATCCTGCCATCCTTGACGCAGGAAGATTTCAGAGATTTCATTGTTCCAAGTGGAATTGTCCAGGGACATCAACAAACTCATCAAAATGGGTTGAATGACGGGGTCCATCTGAGCCTCCCACCTTCCCAATTCGAAGACAATATTGAGCACATCGGGATTTTCATCAGGTCTCCGAAAGCCCGGAGCATGGATCGCTTTTTGCAGCCGATCGGTCAGTTTGCGTGTGGCAGTCTCCCGCTGTTCAGGAAAATGCATCATCGCCAGGATTGCTCGCGTCGCTTTGTTAATATTGGAGCTTTCCGCTTCGATCTCCAATTGCTTTCTTCCCCAGGATGATTGTTGCGCATGCTGGGTGAGCAGTTCGGTATAGACATCTGCACTGGTCAAACCCGGATTAGAAGAAACACTTATCAAATACGGTTCGATCTCAGGGTAATGTCCGCCTCGTTCGTAAATTTGATTTAGTGTCCGCATGGCATAAAATGGGATGATTCGATTGGTGTAAGACATCAGTGGGGCGATGGTTGGAACCAGTTCATCAAGGTGATTGGTGACACTTTGCATCAGCCGGAGGCGTTTAAGGATGCTATCCGGATCGGTTCCGGGGGGTGTTTGGATGTGATGTTCAATCCATTCATAAGGCACCCGTAAAAACCCCCGCAAGTGGTTGGCTGCCGATGCATCGAGGTCACGTTTTTGGAACCATCCGAGCTCTCTGATGGGTTTGTATTGATTCAGCCAGGCAATGGTCTGGCTGATGAAGGGCATGGGGCTTGAACCACGCTCTGTGAGGTAATCAAATCCGTCCTGTCCAAAGTGGGTAAAGGCTTCGACGGCCTGTTGCTGTATAAGAGACAGGTCGGGGTGCCATCCATTATGTTCGTTTGCATCGACAAACACCCGCAGCCATTCATCCATGGTTCGATCTTCATAACGAGGCTGACGGGTTTTTTGAATCCACACGGCCAGGAAAACCAAAATAATGAGGGCAAGGATGACTTTTACCCCGCGTGTTAGGAGGGATGAGTGATTTGGCGGTGAGGTGGCGTTGGTGCTCATGGCGAATGTGGTTGCCCCATTTTTCGGGAATAATTAATCATTAAAATCCAATCCGTCGGGGCACATTCAGTTGCGATGGATATGCCATGGGTGGTTATACACTATTAGCTTTCCGCGTTCCATCTCATTTGGTCAGGGATGTTTTGAGGGGGAAGTTTGGGCACGAGGTGGAACTCGGCCCTCCGTTTTCTAAAACTGCTGTGAGGCGGATGATCATTTGTTTTTTCTGGAAAGGGCTGCCTTTTTCTCCTCCCAGGAAATTGAGCGATCAAATACGGTTCCGAAGGGTTGGTAGTTGTTGTAGGGAACTGCTTTGTCGCGCCATTTTTGCAGTTCAATGTCGTAGTGATGACGCATGTTGGCCAGTCCGGGGTGTTCGGATGGTTGTTGCAGCAGGTTCCTCATTTCATAGGGATCGAACTGGATGTCGAACAGTTCTTCCCGAGGTTCCATGCCTTCGCCGTAACACCAGTAGATGTATTTGTATTGTTCGGTCACCACACTCAACGCATAGGTACCGGCGGGTCCCCAGACCTGGATCAGGGGCAGCGTTTCGCGCACGGCCTTCTTTTCTCCGCGCACGAGGGGCATCAGGCTTTGCCCGTCCAGTTCGGCGCGATCCTCTACTCCGGCCAGGTCCATGATGGTTGCGGCAATGTCGATGTTGCCGCTGACGGCTGAAGTGCGCCGACCACGTTGAGCTTCGGGCACACGTGGATCGTAGATCATCAAGGGCACGCGGGAACCTTCTTCATAGGGCAACACTTTGCTGCCGAGTCCGTGGGAACCGTTGAAGAATCCGTTGTCGGACGAGTAAATGATCACGGTATTGTCGGCGATGCCCTGAGCTTCGAGTTCATCCAGGATCATGCCGACTGCCACATCGATGCCGTAGATCTGTTGATTGTAGGTTCGCAACGCGGCCTGATAGGTTTCTTCGGTGTGGTAGCCCCATTCTTCGAACCTCGGATACTGCCGCCCCAGTTTGTGTTGGGGGGCGAGGTGTTCTCCGGCTTCACGTCCGTAGTTCGGGAGTTTGCGAAAGGTGGTGTCCCGGTAGACATCGTCAAACGCAGGATCCGGTGTGGTGGGTCGATGCGGGGCTTTGAAAAACAAGGTCAGGTTGAAGGGTTGATCGGTTTTGACGGATTCACGGATGAAATCCACTCCCGCCGCTCCGTAAGCTCTGGAACTGTGAGGATACCGATCGGCATAAGGGGCGAGGTATTTGTTCCTGGCGGTGTCGTAACTGGTCTGCCCGATGCCGCCCACCCAGAAATCAAATTCATCGACCGGCAGGTTGTCATAGGTGTTCTCCCCTCCTCCCTTGCGCGGATCATCCACCACCCCAAAACCAAACTTGCCGCCAAAGGCAGTGCGGTATCCGGCGCGCCGCAGTCGCATCGGATAGGATTCGTTCCAGATGGAACGTGCCATGGGACCGTGCATGAAGTTGCATCCCGTGCGATACTCGAGCAATCCGGTCATCACATTAGCGCGGCTGGCCATACAGATGGCGGTGGTGTTGTAGTGTCGATCAAAGATCAGCCCGGAACGTCCGATGCGATCCATGTTGGGCGTTTTAACGTCCGGATTTCCGTAGCAACCAATCGTATCGTAGGCTTGGTCGTCTGCGAAAAAGAAAATAATGTTCGGACGTTCACCGGCGTGCATCAACAACGTGCCTCCAGCGAAGCATCCAAGCAACCATTTCAACCAAGTGTTTTTCATTATGTATTCCTTTTAACGATCGAGGTAGTAAAACCGGCCATCCTCAGCGCCCACCAACAATTCCCGCACGCCGTCCTTGTCCCAATCCACAGTAGTGGGACTGGTGGTGTGACCCGCGAGTTTTTGTTGGGAGATCGGCCCCTTGTTTTCGAAGTGGACTTTACCGTCCTTCACTCCGGTGTTGCGCATCCAGTCGACGTTGTTGGAGTTGACGAGCAGGTCCAGTCGACCATCACTGTCCCAGTCCACCACGCACAACTTGCGTCGCCCGCTGCCGCCGTTGGTGCGATTGTTCAATTGAAGGATCGATGTGTCCTGACCTTGTTGCTTGTTTCTGGAATCGAAAACTCCACCGCTGAAGATGCGTTTGCCGGGCATCACGTAGAGCTGGTTTCCTTCTTTGCGCCGCTCGAAAAGCGCCAGGTGCCCTTCGTGATCGAGCATCAGCAGGTCGTTCCAACCATCTTCATTCCAGTCCACGACCACGGGTGTGGTCCGCCATTGGGTGACCAGTTCGCCATGACGCGGGGTCCACCAGGTCCAGGCGGGTTTGGGTGGGTTGTCCGGCCATTCCACGAGGACCGGCATGGCTTCGGCGAGTTCGGGTTCGGTTTTGCTGCCGATGTTGGGATACCACAGCACTTTCCCCCAAATGGAATTCACCATGAGGTCATGACGTCCATCGTGATTCCAATCCGCCACGGTCAAGGTGGTATAACCCCATTTGGCTTCGGCGGGTCCCTGGATGGATCCATTGCGGCCGGACTGCAGGTGAATCACCCGATCGTTTGCTTTCAGAAGTTTGGGGAGCGACCATTTGGGAGGATTCCCTCCGTCCAGATTCTCGATCCAAGCTATATTTCCCGAGGTGTTCCCACAGATGAGGTCTTCGTCGCCGTCAGAATCCCAATCGAAACAAACCGGGGTGACCAGGGCTCCGAATTTCAGGTCCTTTGCTTCCTGCTGGAAATAGACCGGATGTTGAAACAATGGCACGCCGTCCATCATCCCTCCGGTATTTTCAATGAATGCCACGCGACCGTCTTCATCGCCACAGATCAAATCCACATCCCCGTCCTGATCCCAATCAATGGCGCTCGGAGTGATCATCTGAACATGCATGTGAATCTTGTCCCCTCCGTGTTTCAGGTAAGCTCCCTTGGCAAACCTGGGTTCTTTGCGGGTGCCCACGTTTTCGAAGAAGGTAAAGCCATCGAGGAACTCCGCACAGATCAGGTCCAGATCACCATCCAGGTCGAAGTCGGCCATGTTGGGCATCGGGTTTCCGTAAACATCCAAATCCGCGCCATCGGACTGAACGCGGAAGGGTTCTTTGTAAGTTGGTTCCTCATCGGTGCCCGTATTGAGGAGGATGTAGACGTAGCCGTGCAGTTTGCCGCGTTTCCAGTTGCCTTGGCTGTCGTAACCGTCGTCCCATCCGAAATCATTCCAGTCATCGGTCCCGACCATGATGTCCTGCAAACCGTCTCCGTTGTAGTCGACGAAGCTCCAGACATTGAACCGGTCCTTCCCTTCCTTGCCCATCATTTTTTCGACGGGATGCACGATGCGTGTCTCGTCCAGATTGCCTTTCAGCAACCCAACCAATTCCTTGTTGGCCACCAGGACACGGGGTTTGCCGTTGACGTGTGATACCTGAAGATTCTTCACGCCTTTGCCGATACGCACACCTGGTTTGAACAGCGGTTGAGCGATGTTGCCAGTGGTATTCTCGAAGAAGAAGGTTCCGTTGTGTGGGACATCGGGACAGGAAACGATCAGGTCAAAATCACCGTCCTGATCGTAATCCAGCGGCACAGGCCAGGCCCACAAGCCCACCCCCAGATCCGCTTTGAGGCCGGGGTGATTATATTGAACGATATCAAACGCGCGAACGAGAGGCATCATCAGTCCCAATGCCACCCCCAAGCAAACAATACGTGGAATCAATGGAATTACTTTCATGGTATGTGAGGGATCATGCACTTTCCATACCCGGAGGGGCAAGCTCCGTCTTGCCCCACTTCAGACCTCCGGGCTTTGGAACGACCACAACGCTGCAATGGAAATGTCGTGGGCTTTCGAATACTTCGGGCTTCCCGCGTTCCACCTTTTTTGGTTAAGGAGGTTGTGAGGAGGAAGTATGGGTTCGAGGTGGAACTCGATCCTCCGGTTATTTTGCAAAGGAAAGCCAGTACCATCCAATTCGCTGTGATTTCTCTCAAATAAACTTTGCGCCTCCGCGCCTTGGCGTTTTTGCGATAAAAACCAACAGCCATCGAAAACGTCATGAACACCCAAAGCTTCGTTACAACCTTTATTCAACGTGGACCAACACATTACTGAAGTAGATTACTGGGGGTGGATCCGTATCCTTCAACCGGTTTTTCTCGCCAAGGCGCAAAGACCGCAAAGGACGCAGAGAATTTGTTCACCTCTGTGCTCTGTTTCCTGCTTGGTTTGATAGAAGAATTAACGTAATCGCAGGTTTGATACATCCCGAAAGATTAAGGTAATCCACGCCCCTACGATTATTCTTTAATTTCGATCAGTATCGAATGCGTTGGCGGGCCACACTTTGGCAAGCGCGGCTACTTCAGTAATCCATCCTGTAAATCCTGTTCATCCAGTCCAAATATAAAAACAGGGCCCTCCGGTTATTTTCTGGTCCAGGCCAGCCAGCGTTTGAAGAGTTTGGCCACGAAGGGGGTGAGTCGGGTGCGATTATAGAGGTCGCCCACTTTTCGGAAGGCATCGGCCTGGGTGGGGTATGGATGTATGGCGTTGGCTACGGAACCAAGTCCGATTTTTTGGGTCATGGCCAGGGATATGGCGCCGATGATATCGCCTGCATGAGTGGACACCACGGTGGCACCCAGGATGGCATCACTGCCCTTTTTCACATGCACCCGCACAAAGCCCTCGGTTTCACCATCCAGAATCGCGCGATCCACACCTGACATGGGCTGTGTAAACGTATCGATCTCGATGTCCTGTTGACGCGCTTCCTCCGGCGTCAAACCTATGTGGGCCAATTCTGGCGAGGTGTAGGTGGACCTTGGGATGAGCAACGAACTCTGTTTCATTTTCCCTTTGAACAAGGCATTGCGCACCACAGCACGGGCCATGAAATCCGCTGCGTGCGTGAACTTGTGCTTCGAACAAATGTCGCCCGCTGCGTAAATGTTCTTGTTGGTCGTTTGAAACGTATCGTTGATGGTAACACCTTGCCTGTCGTAAGACACACCTGCGTTCCCCAATCCCAGCCCTTCCACATTGGGTTTGCGTCCGGCGGCCACCAGGAGTTGGTCCACTTCCAGATCGTATCCCTGTTCGGGATGTTCATACTTCAGGATGACACTCCCCGATTCGGAAGATCGAACCGACACATCGTGTGCCCCCCCGAACAGACGTATGCCATCTTTTTCCAAAGCTTGCTGAACGATGGCAGCGGCCTCCCGGTCTTCGTTGGGCAGCAGTCCTCGTTTGGACGTGATCAAACTGACTTCGGAGCCGAACCGCGCAAAGGCCTGAGCCATTTCCGCACCGATAGGCCCCGCGCCCAATACAGCGAATCTTCGCGGGAGTTTTGTGAGGGAGAACAGAGTTTCGTTGGTCAGGTATGGGACTTGATCCAATCCATCCAAATCAGGAGCAGCCGCGCGTGCACCCGTGCAGATGACGGCTTTGGCGAAGGTCAGTTTCTGGCCGTCGACTTCGATCGTGTTGCCATCCACGAAAGACGCCTGTCCCAAGTAGACATCAATCCCCATGTCGCTGAAACGCTGGACGGAATCATGCGGACTGATCCCACTGCGCAGTTGGCGCATGCGGCGCATCACTGCTTCGAAATCAACCGTCACCGGAGGCATGGGATCGTTAGATTGACCCGACGTTTTCAGTTCAGTCCGTCCCTCACCAACGGAACCGACAAGCACCCCGAAACTTCCCGCACTTCGCACATCAGCGGCCCTGCGTGCGGCGCTGAGGAGTGCTTTGGATGGGACGCAACCGACATTCAGACAATCGCCGCCCATCAGGGAACGTTCGATCAGAGCCACCTTACCGCCAAGTCCAGCGGCCACCGAAGCAGCGACCAAACCGGCGGTCCCGGCACCGATCACCACCAGATTGTATTTACCGGACGCAACAGGATTGCAGTAGTCGGTCGGATGCACATTGGATTGAAGCACGCGATTGTGTTCATCCAGTGGCTGAAGGGCTTCAAATTCTGGTTGCTTCATGGTGTATGTGAATCCTGTGGCACGGGGTTCGGCGGATGGATGCGGTTCATGACTTTTTTCACGACCAATGGAAACAGCCCCAGAATGACGAATGCCAGGATCAATTGCGGACTGAGAATGCCTTTGGCTCCCTTCTCAGCGAGCACCTGCAAACTGGGGAACTGTGAACCGGCGTATACAAAAACCGCGGTCCCGGGCAGCATCCCCACCTGGCTCACCCACCAGAAGGTGCGAACAGGCAGCGGAGTCAGGCCCATGACCAGATTGATCACGAAAAACGGAACCACTGGAATCAATCGCAAAGTAAATAAATAGAAGGCGCCTTCGCGTTTGAGCGCGTCATTGAATCCTGTCAATCGATCCCGAAACCTCGTTTGCACCCATTCACGCAACAAAAAACGGCTGATCAGAAAAGCCAATGTTGCTCCGGCGGTGGACGCAAAACTCACCAATACAAATGCCCTTCCAAAACCAAAAAACCAACCAAGCGCCAAGGTCATGATCGCCGCGCCGGGAAGGGAAAACCCGGTCGCTAGAGTGTAGATGACAAATGCGCCTCCCAAAGCCATCAGAGGAGATCGGTCACGCCAGGCGGCCAATGCGGATTCCTTTTCTGCCAGCACCTCGAGATTGAGAAACTGTCCATAGCGTTGATACAGGAAAATGACAATGACAGCCCCAATCAGGACGCACAGCAGTCGTCCCCACCTCTTTGGATGAGTGCCTGATGTGGTTGTGTTGTTTTGTCCCATCGAGTTGCCGTGCATACGTTCCGTTTAAGATGCATGATCCCCCCGGTTTGTTCCAACCTATATCTGTCTTTTGGCATGGCGGGAAGCGATGGAAACGTTGGCGGGCCACGCTTTGGCAAGCGCGGCTACTTGGGTATTCATCCAGTAAATCTTGTTCATCTCGAAGATCCCTCGAATGCGGTGGCTGTCTAAAAACAAAGAGAGAAAAACCTTTTATTCTGGATTCAACGTCACAAACTGATCGACATCATTTATGGCTAAGAAAGCTGCATCACAATCAACATCCGGTGCTTACTGGTGGAAGGCCCTCCTATTGATGGCCATCCCTTTGCTATTATTGTTCCGCCAGGGATTGCAATCCGAAATGGTCCTCTTTTCAAACGACGGCCCCCTGGGCGTCATCAGCGCCGCCGCAGGAGCCCTGCCGGGAACGTTTTTCGGCTATTGGCATGACCTGAACTGGGTGGGCATGGAAAACCCCAGCGCACTCCCGGACTTTTCCATGTTGCTTGGCTGGCTGATTGGCAATCCGGTCGTTTACTCAAAGATATACGCCCCCGCCGCACTGTTGTTCCTCGGTTTCAGCGCCTGGTTGATGGGGCGATCCCTCAAGTGGAACCCCTGGGTTTGTGTGCTGGTCGGACTGGCGGCTGCCTTGAACTCCAACGCTTTCTCCAATGCGTGCTGGGGACTCCCTTCCCGAGCAACCACCATGGCATCCGTTTTTCTGGCCTTGGCAGCGGTGCACGCTTCACGTCCCAAACTCCCGATCCTGCGATATTTGCTCGGCGGTTTTGCCATCGGACATTCCGTGTTGGAGGGATTTGACGTGGGAGCGCTCTACAGCATCGGGTTCGGACTGTATCTCGTTTACCTCAAATGGAGCCAGAGCGAAGACAATGGTAAAGGTGTCGTGGCGGGCTTGGGCGCCCTGGCAATGATTGTCTTAGCGGCGGGCTGGATGGCTTCTCAGGGTTTGATCACGCTGGTGGGCACTCAACTCAGTGGGGCAGCTCAAGTCGATTCGAACGATCCCAAGGCAGCAGAAGCCCAATGGAACTTTGCCACACAGTGGAGCTTGCCGGTGAACGAATCCATCCGACTTTTCATTCCGGGTGTGTTCGGATACCGCATGACCAATCTGGACGGCGGCATGACCGAATCCTCCTACTGGGGCGGCGTGGGTCGCGATCCAAACTGGCAACCCGGACAATCCCCAATTGGATTGATGCGTCACTCCGGTTCAGGTGAATACGCCGGGGTTTTGGTCGTGTTGATCGCGCTGTGGGCTTTTGTGCAGACCTTTCGAAGCGAGCAGCCGATTTACGATCCCAAGCAGAAGCGATTGATCCGTTTTTGGGGCGCCATGGCCATCGGCGGCATGTTGCTGGCATTCGGCAGACACGCGCCCTTCTTTCAAATCATCTATCCCCTGCCCTTTATTCATTCCATCCGTAATCCCATCAAGTTCATGCATCTCACGCATCTCGCCTTGGTTGTTTTGTTCGGCTACGGACTGCAGGGACTTTACCATTATTACCTGGGAGACGAGGACAAAAAACCGGCTCCGTTCGGGGATCATCTCCGCAAATGGTGGGCTGATGTGAAAGGTATCGACCGGACCTGGACGCAGACTTTTGCCGTTTTCACCGGCATCAGTGTGATGGCCTGGTTGATTTATTCTTCTTCCAAAGCGGAGATGAACAACTTTCTTCTGACCGTTGGGATTCCTGTCCAGATGGCGGAATCGATCCATGCTTTCAGTTCAACTGAAGTGGGCATCTTTGTCTTTTGGCTGATTGTTTCCGGAGTGACGGTGGCGACCCTTCTGAGTCGTTATTGGAGCAAAGCCCAATCGATCAATGTCTTTCTCATCCTGGGCATCATCCTGGTGGTGGATCTTGGGCGAGCGAACATACCCTGGATTCAGTATTATGATTATCAGTATAAATACGCGACAAATCCGGTATTGGATTTGTTAAAAGAAAAACCTTACGAAGGCAGAGTGACCGCCACAATGAATCCGTTTGCGGGCAGTTCGCTTGCCAATCAACAGGGCGGGCAATTGCTTCCACAGATTTACAATGACTGGTTGCAGCATTCCTTCCCTTTCCACAATGTCCAGAGTCTGGACGTCATCCAATGGCCTCGCCCACCGAAAATGGATCTGGATTTCGGGACCGCCTTTGCTCCGACCGGAAATGGTGATCTGGACAAATACACCCGTTTGTGGGAACTCACCAGCACCCGTTACATCCTCGGCATGACCGGCTACCTGGATTACCTGAACAACAATTTTGATCCGGGCAAGAACCGGTTTCGCGTGCATACGCAATTTAATTTCGCGCCCAAGCCGGGCAAAAAGGTCGACGCCGGGCTGGGCGCGGACGATCTGACCACGGTCATTCAGACCAATGGACCCTTCGCCGTGTTTGAATTCACGGGGGCTCACCCACGCGCGAAACTGTATGGTGCGTGGGAAAGCGCCAGTTCGGATCAGGACGCTCTCGGCAAACTTTCGAATCCAGATTTCGATGCATCCCGGATTGCCCTGATATCAGAAGGCACGGCACCAGCCGCTGCAACCTCCTCACCCGAGACCGAGGCAGGAACCGCTGAAATCACTGCATACGCTCCGAGAAACATTGAAATCAAAGTCATCGCCAACACTCCCTCTTTATTGGTCCTCAACGACCGATATCATCCCGACTGGCGTGTCTATGTGGATGGTGAATCTGCTGAAATGCTGCGGAGTAATTTTCTGATGCGCGGAGTGTTTGTTCCGGAAGGAGAACACCAGGTCAGCTTCAAATTTGAACCGGCAACCACAGGGCTCTACGCCGGTGTGTTCGCATGGATCACAGCCATCGGCATCATTGGAATCGGGTGGCAGGAGCGCAAGCAGCCAAGCGTGGAAGATCCGGTGGAATCCGAACCGTGAGTTGAGGGTATTTTTATCCGCAGATGTGCGCAGATGAACGCAGATAGGGTCAAGAAACACAGGTGGACTCCATCTTGCTCGGTACAGCGCCCCCACCTTTTTGGACTGCGGTGATCACGGCACCGCTCTGGATACATCAGGGATAAGCTTTGGTTTCCTAAGGCCATAACCCATTCCTTTCCTCATGACGGAGACTCCCCACATGAAGGTTCATTCGCGTTGAATTTGCACACAGCTCGAGTGTGCTTACCGTATCCAAAGCGGTGTCGAGCCACCGCAGTCCAGAGTGCCCTTGCGTTAGGGTTTGCTCTCTTTGATGATGGCGACCCAGTTACCTTTTCCTGGGGGTTTAATGGTTACTTGGGTGAATCCCTTATAGCGGTAGGAGGAACCCTCCACTCCCGAATCAACACTAATCCATTGAATGGTTCGGTTCACTTTTTTCTTCTTTCCGTTCAAAACAACTCCATGTTGCCCGGTGAATAAAACGACCAAAGTTTCCTTGCCCTGAGCCGCGGCGTATGCATGATTCGCCTTCTGGGCCTGAATCCGATCCATGGCCGGTGATAGATCCCAGAAGGACACTTCCTGCTCCACCAATCGGGCTGCCTTGATGCAGGCGACTGCTTTGTCATTGATGCCCAAACCCGAATCCGGACGGTGAAAGCGAACGGAAGCCGCACCTGCCAGAAGATGTCGCCAGATACGTTCCACGGCATCCTGATCGGTGTGCCCAAACTTGTTGCCGGTAGCCCCGTAAGTTTTGGTGGTGTTGATCGGGCGGGGTTGTTTGGAGAGATAGTTTTTAACGTAGAGAAAGTTGTCCCAATGCTTGCGTCCGCTGTTGTGATTATTCTGGGACACATCCACAAAGTCGTAGAGTTCCGGGTGATCAAAGGTCTGTCGATGGCGTTCCGCTTTGAGGTTCCAGTCATCCCACATTTCGGTCACAAAAACCTTTTTACCTTCCTTACGAGCCCTTGATTTGACGAAGTCCGCCCAGTAGGCACCCCACTCCGGCTGCGCCTTGGTTTCGTTATCCATGCAGTAAAGCACGTGATCGTATTGCAGGGAGATATCCAGCATTTTGGCCACGAACTTTCTTTGGTATTTCAGCACGGTCACGTTGTTCCGTTGCTTCGGGGTTGTATAAAAGAACGGTTGTTTATTGGCACCCGGGTGATCAGGATACGCCTTGGCAAATCCCGAAGTGGCGTAGGTGTAGTTCACATTATTGTTCGGATTGTAGGGGTGAATCTGCCATCGATTGGAACCGCCGGAATCCGTGTAATCAAACCGATCCCAAATCTCGATCTGAACGATGATCGATCGTTTGGCCGTTTCCCGAAGCATGGTGTCAAACCGTTTCCAATAGGCATCGTTCCATTGATCCAGATCGTAATGTCCTTCTTGAATTTGTTTGAAAGGGTAAAGCTCGAATCCCTTGTCCTTCCGATCGCTCATGGTGTTTCGGATCAGGTTTCCTCCAGCGGCAGCGATACGATCGAGTTGTTCAATCAGGCGCTCCCTGGGCCACTGAAACAAATTGTCATCATCGCTTCCACCGACCAGCATGACCGGCTTTCCATGATACTCCCAATACCATTGATTTTCAGACCAGGGTTGAATGCCTTGCGATTGGGATTTCACAACGGGAAGTAAAACAAGGGAAAGTAACAACAGCGAAAAAAGGCGGGCAGACAAAGTCCGCATTCCAAACAATCCAATTCCAGGGAAACGTTTCATAATATTCTTACCTACCCCCTCAAAGCATTAAAACCAAGCTTGAAAGTCATGACCATTCCCCACCACAAGCATGCAGACCTTGATATTCGGACAACAGGTGTGTAGATTCCACACCATGCAGATCCCAATCAACCATGCTGGAACAGCACATCCGAACCATCCTGGATTGAACCGGCGAAAGTTTCTTCAACACGGGACCGGACTTTTGGCACTGGCGGCGATGTCTCCCCATCGACTTCTGGCAAAGACGACCTGCGATCTCAACCAGGTTCACCGCAGCATGTCTGGATTGGGCACCACGATCACACTCAAAGCATTGCACACCGATACCGACAAAGCTCAGCAGGCAATCGATGCCGCATTCGAGGAACTGAAACACATTGAGGCCACCCTGAGCATCTATCGTCAGGACAGCCAGATCAGCCAACTCAATCGACAGGGTGTTGTGCACCATCCGGACAAGCGTTTGCTTGAGGTTCTGGAAAAGTCAGCCGATTGGTCCCGAAAAACAAAGGGCAGTTTCGACATCACGGTTCAACCTTTATGGGCGCTTTATCAGGCAACCCGCAAAGAAAAATCGCTTCCCGATTCGAACAGCCTGGATCAAGCCAGACAATTGATTGATTGGAGACAACTGGAATTTAACAAACAAGAAGTTCGGCTGAACAAGAAAGGAGCCGCTGTCACGCTCAATGGGATCGCTCAGGGATACGCCACCGATCGTGTTCAAGGCATCCTGAAGGAGCATGAAATCGAGCATGCATTGATTGATTGCGGTGAGATTGGGCCGCTGGGAAGCAACATCCAAGGCAACCCGTGGACGGTCGGCATCCAACATCCCCGGCAGTCGGAAGCCTTCAGTGCGCTTGCCCAAAGTGATGGACGGGCCATCGCCACTTCGGGGGACTACGCGACCACCTTTTCCCCTGACTTTCAACACAACCACCTGTTTGACCCGCACACCGGTCATTCGCCGGAGGAACTGGCGAGTGTCACCGTTGCGGCGCCGACAGCCACGGATGCCGACGCGTTATCCACGGCGATTTCGGTCATGGGTCTCGACGAGGGCCTGGCCTTGATCCAAACACTCAAACAATGCGACGCACTGTTGGTCACCAAATCGGGTCGCACATTGATGACGGAAGGATTCCCATGCAAAGCTTGAAACAACCTCGATCATGGTTTGGCGCCCTGATCATATGGACTGTCGTCCTTGGCATGATGACAACGCATGCCGAAGATTTGATCGAACTCCTGAACGGAGCCAAACTCGAGGGCAAAGTTATCGCCATTCATCGTGAAGCCCGTGAAGTGGAGTTTGAATCCACTATCGCAGGTCAGAAGCTCGCGTTGAAATACGATTACAAAAACATTCATCGAGTTGTTTGGAATGACAAGGAATACATCGTCACACCCAAGGCAGGATCGACCAGCACCAACACGGACACCTCCACGGAACGTACGGAAGCGGAAGTCAAAGCGCTGATCGAATCGGTCGGAAGCACGAATCCGGACTGGCTGGCGTCGACACCGGTAGAGCATCCGCCCACGCTGGACCTCAACTGGCCCATGCCCGCCCCCCAACCCTGGAACAATCAGAAAAACATGGGGCAGTACATCTGGGACCGCATCAATCCCAACGCGAACAAATGGCGCTCGGGAGTCCGTCTGATGTATCACCTCCTAAAACGACACAGTAACAATTCTCAACTTTCACAGCGCATCAAACGCACCATTGGCGGCATGTATTTTCGTTTCTTCCAGGATTACCCCAGAGCAGCCTGGTGGTGGCAACAGGCTGGACCGGGAACGGAAATTCACAATCAAATTGGATTGGCGGAGTGTTATTTCAAGATGGGCAATGCAGACATGGCCAAATCATTACTCAACCGAACAGGCACTTCACTTGGAAAGATCAAGCTTCTGGGGACCATGGGTGATACGGATGCTGCATTGCGACAAGCCGACACCTTCGCCCGGGTAGCGCGTCAACCCCACGAAGCCTGGTTGTTGGCGGGTGACATCTGTCGATCCACCGATCAGTTTGAACGCGCCATCGCTTATTATCAAAAAGTCATCGATGGTCCCGAAGCTCGCAATAAAGATTACATGCGGCGCTACGTCGGACGAGCCCGGGACAGCATCGAATCCATCAAGCGTTTCGAACTCCTGGACATTTCAAAACTCAAGGATGGCGTCTATCGCGGAGACAGTCTGGGTTATGAAGCTCCGATCCACATTGCCGCCACCGTGCAGAAAGGACGCATCACCAAGTTGGAAGTGACACAACATCGCGAAAAACAATACTACTCAGCCATTCGCGATGTGCCTCAGCAGATCATCCGCAAGCAGGACTTGAAGGAAGTGGATGCCACCAGTCGCGCCACGATCACCGCAGTGGCGATCATCAACGCCACAGCCAAGGCGTTGACCTCCGCTCCACAACCCTGATGCGTGGCACATGTTTTTTTCTCGCAGGTCCATCTTGTCCGCCATCGGCTTTGGCATTGGTGGGGTCGTCTGCATTGGTTTAAGCCAAATCCATCCGGCAGCAACCTCCATCTATCAGACACTCGCAGCGGTTTTACTAGGCCTCACAGTTTTGGTCGTTGGATCGGGATTCAATGATCGTCAACGTTCACCCGCCCTATGGCGATTGGACCATTTCCTGCCTTTCCTCAGACGCAAACGCCTCATCGGGGGTCGGCCGCATAGCATCGTGCGACTGGCGAAAAGCCTGCTGCCTGACACTTTTTTCTTTGATCCGGAGACCGGCAAGGAAGGTTATTTTCGAAAGAGTCTGCGACGCATCGGCGGCACATTTTTGTCGGCCCCCATGCGGCGGGTTTCACAAGGTTTGTTTCTCGGACTGTTTTTATGGAGTTTTTTCCATGTTTGCTGGCCCTATTCCGCACGCCCCCAAACGGCAGGCGAGCATGTGGCAAACCTCCGTTTTGACACCATTGATCAACAAAATGGAAACATCGCATTCACGTCCGGCGAAACCATTTCGATCCCAGTTGCAGAAGGTGCAACCCGGTTCCTGGTAACGCAGTCACCCTTTGAGGAAACACCGACCACTCTCGGTCGATTTGATATGGTTCAAGGAGATGAGCAATCGATTCAACTCCACCCCGTGAAACCTCTCTCACCTGAACAACTGACCGGGATATTGACTCAAACAGAACCTTTCAGTCTGCATGAAACGGATCCCAACCATTGGCCCTCGCACCACACTGAAAATCTCGCCCGGAAAGAGATATGGCCCGCAGAGTTCTTTCTGACCATTGATCCTTTGGTCAGTCTTTCCACTGCCATCGCGTCCCGTAGTTGGGTATGGTCCCTGATCAGCGCCGCCGTCATCCTCATCGTCTGCCTGCTGATTCCACGCGGGTTTTGTGGATACATCTGCCCCTTGGGTACCGTGATTGATTTGTTCGATGGAACCATTGGCAAGGGCGTCAAACGATTCAGAGTGGGCAGAGAGGGTTGGTGGGTTCACATCAAGTATTACCTGCTGACATCCATTTTACTGGCCGCCGGTATGGGCATTTTAATCTCCGGTTATTTCTCGGCCATTCCAGTCATTACCCGCGCTTTGTTGTTTATTGGTGAACCCACTCAAACGGCGATAGCGCGCGGACTGCATCTAATGGCGCCTATTCACGCCGGGCATTGGATATCGTTGACCCTGTTTGCAGGAGTATTGGGGTTGGGATTTCTCAGACCACGGTTCTGGTGCAAATACGTCTGCCCCAGCGGAGCCTTGTTTTCCATTGGCAATCTCTTCCGGGTCACGGAGCGAAAAGTGGAGTCGTCCTGTATTCATTGCGACAAATGCGTCACGGTCTGCCCGTTCGACGCCATCAAACCCGACTTCACGACGCGCGGTACGGATTGCACACTCTGCCAGACCTGCGGCGGTGTTTGCCCGACGCATGCCATTAAATTTGTCGAACGATGGAACACCTGGGACCTCAAACCGGTCAACGAACCACCCACCGGAGAAACCCGAATGGGCAGACGCGGTTTCATGAGTTTTTGCGGTGGAACGGCATTGGCTGCCATCGGCGGGATCGGATCCGCCACGCTCACCAAATTGTTTGGAGCCAAACTCGACGAAGCATCCCGTCCTCATCCCATTCGCCCCCCCGGCAGTGTTCCGGAGCAGGAATTCCTTCAAATGTGCATCCGTTGCGGCGAATGCTTCAAGGTCTGCCCCAACAACGTGCTTCAACCCATGGGATTTGATCAGGGACTCGAAGGCCTCTGGACACCGGAAGCAAAACCGGACTGGGCCGGTTGTGATCCAAGCTGCAACGCATGTGGTCAGGTCTGCCCCACAGGAGCCATACGCGCCCTGCCACTGGAAGAAAAGAAAGCGGCGCGCATGGGCTTGGCGGTGGTGAATGAAACGACCTGCTTGCCCTTTGCCGGCCAGGAGGCTTGTCAGCTTTGTGTGGACGAATGCAATGCGGCCGGATACAAGGCGATCGAGTTTACGCGTGCCGGCACTCAGCAGGACGAGAACGGACTTCTTATTCCGGACAGTGGCTTCCTTGCTCCGGTTGTGCTGGCCGATCGTTGTGTCGGTTGCGGCATCTGTCAGACGCGATGCAAAGCCATCAATGTGGATCAAAAACAATTATTGAACCAATCCGCCATCATCATTGAGGCAGGCCCCGACAAAGAAGACAGACTAACCAACGGTTCATACATCAAACCGCGTCCGGAGCAAGCCACCACACCCATCCAAAATGATCCTTTCGATCTCCCTGCAACAGGTGGACAAGACGATCCATTCGGCGATCTCCCTTGAACATGATTCGCCTTTGCTATAGCAGTAACCAACCATGACAAAGATGAGTTCCTCCTTCAAAATCGCGCGCTTTCAGGCTGCATGGGCATTATTGCTGGCGCTGGCAACGATGCTTGCTTTCCTCCCTTCGGCAACTGCAGGCGACAAGCCTACCATGCCTCGTGGCTACACCATTCCCACCATCGATCTGGCGAAGGAAACGCACCGGCAAGTCATCGTGGACCGGGAAGGCGGACAATACCTTGGGCACCCCACCACCTGTCTTCTTGAAGATGGCAAGACCATGCTATGCGTCTACCCCAAGGGTCATGGTCGCGGTGGAATTGTCTACAAGCGCAGCAATGACGGCGGAAAAACCTGGTCGGACCGCCTCGAAACACCCAAATCATGGGCAACATCGAAAGAAGTCCCAACGCTTCACCGGGTGGTGGATGCCGATGGCAGGAAGCGCATCATCATGTGGTCGGGACTCTATCCGGCGCGTCTGGCAGTCAGTGAAGACGACGGATTGACCTGGAGCGAACTCAATCCAGTCGGGGATTGGGGCGGGATTGTTGTGATGGGTTATGTTGCCCAGGTGACCCGGCAAGCCGGTCGATACATGGCGATGTTCCATGATGACGGTCGTTTTTTCAAAGCGGATGGTAAACGCGTGGACACGATGACACTATTCCAGACATTCTCCCAGGATGGAGGCCTCACATGGTCTCAACCCGAAACCATCTTCGCAAGCAGCGACATTCACCTTTGCGAACCCGGCATGGTGCGGTCCCCGGACGGTAAACAAATGGCCGTGCTCCTCAGGGAAAACGCACGTCGCCGCAACTCCCATGTCATATTCAGCTCAGACGAAGCCAGGACCTGGTCCGCCCCTCGAGAATTGCCTGCGTCACTCACCGGGGATCGCCACACCGGCGTTTATGCGCCCGACGGCAGACTCTTCATTTCCTTCCGCGACACCACCCACGAATCTCCAACCAAAGGAGACTGGGTCGCCTGGGTTGGAACCTACGAGGACATCCTGACCAATCGCGAGGGTCAGTACCGCGTGCGACTGATGGACAACACCAAGGGAGCCGACTGCGCCTATCCCGGTGTCGAACTCCTCCCCGACGGCACCATCGTCACCACCACCTACGGCCACTGGACCGAAGACGAATCCCCCTACATTGTCAGCGTACGCCTCAAGCTTTCCGAACTGGACAAGAAGGCAAAGCGCGGGGAAATGATGCAATGAGTGTCCTCATTCTCCAAATGGAAGCTAAGAGGAAGAATTAGGTAAAACAATCACATCACCTTAAAACAAATCGCTATGTGTTCCAGTTCTTTCTAGGACAACTGCCCCAGCATCTATTTTGTATATTAAAATCCAATCTGGTTCCAAATGAGCATCTCGCCTTCCGGACCAGTTACCTTTCAATGGATGATCATTATAAATTGATGGAATCTCACCTTCGCCAACCAGATATTCAAGAAATTCAAACAGTTTGGTTCGATCTTTCCCTCTTTTGAGTTGCTTCTTTAGATCCTTCTTGAATTGGTTGGTCTGAAATATTTTCACTCAACGTCCCAGTTCCTCTTGAAGTCTCCCAGTGAATCAAACTCTTCCAGCTCCAATCCCTGATCTGTCTTCGCAAATGTTTCACGAGTTGTCGGGTTTGGGTTTTTTAATTCGATTGGAAATTCATTTCGGAGGGCTATTTGCCGAAAAAACAATCTGATCGCGTCTGTAGGAGTCATCCCTAGGCTTTTCAATACGGCTTCCGACTTTTCCTTCGTGGCCGGATCGATTCTCGCATGGATTGTTGCCGTTTTACTCATCAACAAAACGTAGCACAACAGCAACACAGGTCAATTTACAAATAGCACCCTTCTTTAAAGAAAGCTTTCTTAGGGGTATCAATTGAAGCACTCATTCCACTTCTGAATAATAAGGTCTCTATGTTCTTCAGCCAATTTATCAGCTTTGCTTAATTCTTTGGTCTTAAAGCCGATTGATTCACGAAGCAATAGACGTGGAAACGCCACAGTCATTCGATTTAACAATAGTCTTCCCACGTTCCATTTTTTTTGCTCAGAAAAGTTTTTAAGGGGAAAGTTTGGGGCGAGTCCCGCATGCGGGATCTCCCCTCCATTGACTTAAAAATGAACTCGCCCACCATTCATGGTGGGCGCAATGTTCACGTGGCTGGTACGAACCGTTGGAAGAGGAGTGCCGATACAAAGAGGAGGAACATGATCCCCAACCAATAAGGATGCTGTCCCACGATGGCCACCATGTCGACCAGGGCGATGCCGGCCAATAAGCCGGACACGGTCTTGAAAATCTGAATTTTGCGCGTGAACATGACGAATTGCAGACAGTAAAGAATCCAGAAGAAAAGCACCACGGAAGCTCCGATGCCCATCCAAAAGAAACGTCCGTTGTTGACCAGATAAGAAAGTAACATGGGCGCTGCGATCAATAAGCAGGGCCAGAAGGAAATGACACCGCCGGTCGACTCACGTTTGGCGACATAGGTTAATCCGACAATATAGGACGCCAGGGCAAAAGCGGTCCATAAAGCGTAGCCTTGCCAGGGATTTCCGGACGCATCGAAAGCGGCCAGCACCAGGAAAAACCGACAGGCAGCCATGATGACCGGGGAGAAAGGAACCAGTTTGTGAATGGCGTCGTATAGAATGATGGATCCCACCAGCAGCAGAACAATGATCCAGGACACATCACACCCAAACACCAGGCATACGGCACCCACTGCCATTTGCCCCCAGCCGAGCAGCCAGACGTTTTTTTCTTTCACATGTCCGGCCGGGATGGGGCGTTCTTTGCGAAACTGCCGATCAAAATCCGCATCAAAAGCATCATTCAGGTACATGCCCCCGACATAAAGAAGAGTCCCCCCCAGACACAGCCAGGCAAGCACGTCCCAACCGACAACACCCCCCATCAGCCAACCGACCAGACAGTTGGACCAAACGGTCGGCAGGTTGGAGATGCGTCCGAGGATCAGGAAAGCTCTCCAGTTCGGAGTTTGTTGTTTCGAGTTTGACTCCATAAAGGACCGCAAGAAAACCGATTCAGGCAACTTTTGCAACCTTTGATATCGCCGAGGTTTGGCTTGAGATTTGGAATCCCGTGACTAGAATTCGATCTATCCAGTATGAAAAACCGGCAAATCAACATGCCTAGAGTCGAGAAATGCATTCCGGCGTGGAATTGTATCTGCTTGCTTTTATGCATGTTCACCTGCCCTTTCCTGCAGGCGCAAGGCACCTCTTCGGAAGCGAATGTCACCTTTTTTGAGAACAAGATCCGACCGATTCTGGCAGACGCCTGTTACGGATGTCACTCCGAGGCGCGGAACAAATCCAAGGGCGGGCTGCATCTGGACAGTCGTGAGGCCATGTTGCGAGGTGGAGACACTGGACCTTCCATGGTGCCCGGTCACCCGGACCAAAGCCTGCTGATCACCGCCATCCGGTATCAGGATGCAGACCTCCAGATGCCACCCGATGATCCGCTTTCACCCGAGCATATCAGGCATTTTGAAACATGGATCCAAAAAGGAGCGGTTTTCCCCCAATCAGCAGAAGGCCTCCCCGAGGCAAAACCATCCTGGTGGAAAACAATCGATCATGACACATTGCTCTCCCCGGAGACCTCGCCCAGGCAGGCCATCGATCATTACGTGTTTCGTTCCTTGAAGGAACAGCAAATCATCCCCGCCCCCCGGGCAACTGATGCCGAACTTGTCCGCCGCATCACCCTGGATCTGGCAGGCCGACCTCCGACTTCGGCGGAATTCAACGACTTCCTGTTCAGCCCGTCGCCCCGGCGTTTGGAAAACTACGTAGGCAACCTCATCCATTCCGCCTGCTACAAGGAGCAGCAAGTGGAAGAATTCAACTGGCTATTGATGGATGGCAAAGGGGGGGAACTGAAAAACTATCTGAAGACGGCTTTTGGAGAAAACCGATCCTGGGACCGTATTTTCAGAGAGATCATTGTTGCCGATTACGAGGATGAATCGGCGAAAGGCGCTCCCCAATTCATCAAAGAACGCGTACGAAACATAGATCAACTGACCAACGATGTGAGCGTGCGTTTCTTCGGCGTCAACATCAGTTGCGCTCAATGTCACGACCACCCCAACGTGCCGGAGTGGACCCAGGCGAGTTATTACGGCATGAAATCCTTTTTCGGTCGCACCTTCGACAACGGAGGATTTGTCACGGAACGCGGCTACGGTCAGGTCAGCTTTAAAACCACCGAAGGCGACACACGCAATGCCCCTCTTCAATTCATTGACGGCAACCAGATCAATGACGATTCCGACGCATGGAATGACGAGCAACGCAAAGCTGAAAAAGAACGACTTGAGACGTTGAAGCAGGAAAAGAAACCCGCTCCCCTTCCCGCCAACAGCCGTCGAGCGCGACTCGTGCAGGAAGGATTGGCAGCCGATCAACAGGGATACTTTGCAAGAGCCATGGTCAACCGGGTCTGGTATCGACTCATGGGAGCCGGGCTCGTGGAACCTCTGGATCAAATGCACGGGGACAATCCGCCGAGCCACCCCGAATTGCTGCTTTGGCTGGCGGAGTGGTTTGCACGTTCGGATTACGATTTGAATGGTCTGATCGAAGGCATCGTATTGAGCAAAGCCTATCAGCGTTCAAGCGCCTGGACCAACGGGGATCGCCCCGCCAAATCCACCTATGCAACAGCCAATTTACGTGTGTTGACCCCACGCCAATATGCTGCCTGCCTCCTCATCGGATCGAGTTCGCCCCAATCCTTCGACGGATGCCAACCCTCCGGTGAAGAACATCACGAACTACTTGCCGGACTGCTGAAACCTTTGGACAAAACGGCTTCCTGGTTCGAACGCCCCAATGACGGATTTTATTTCAGTGTGGACGAAGCGCTGCAACTGAGTAACGGCGAGGAGATACGCTCCCTGCTTTTCGAAAACCGTACGAATGGTTTGGTCCCGACTCTTCTGGAAGAGCCCACTCCGGAAAAGCAGGTGGAAAAAGCATACTTCAACATACTGAATCGATTACCCACGAAATCCGAAACGGAAGCCATGACCCGGTTTTTAACCCTGGAAGGCACCCGGATGAACAAGCAACTGGAATCCATGATATGGATTCTTTTGACCAGTCCTGAATGTCGTTTAAACCATTAGCTTAAAATGCCCACGAGAAAAACAAAACCAGGCGAATGCACGAACGCCGAACATCAGATCAGCCGACGATTGTTCATGAACAGTCTGGCGGTCAGCATGGCTGGCGCGGGCGGTTTGATCGGCAATGCCGGATCGGCACACTTGTTTGATCAGGATCAGCTCAACCACCAGCTCAAAGCCAAAGGACGCAGTGTCATCCTGGTCTGGCTGGCGGGTGGCGCCAGTCAGTTCGAGACATGGGATCCCAAACCAGGACGCGCCACGGGAGGGCCCTTCGGAACCATTCCAAGCAGCATTCCCGGGCTGCATGTGTCGGAATTGATGCCGATGATGGCCAAACGCATGCATCAGACCTGCCTGATCCGCTCTCTCAACACCAAAGACAGCGGACACGACACCGCGTCTGTGCTGATGATGCGCGGGCGCAAGGACGAGCCGGCGATGAAATATCCGGACATCGGAGCCATCCTCGCCAAGGAACTGGCGCGTGCGGACAGTGAAGTGCCGGATTACGTCTCCTTTTATTCGCAAACAGAAGGACGTCATTTTTCCAAACTCACCCCAAGTTTTCTCGGAGCCCGTTTTGCTCCCATGCAGTTGACGGATCAGATGACGCCGCCCAACCTGAAGCGTCTGAGCCATCTTTCCGACATCGATCACCATGCGCGCGCAGAACTACAGGCCTTATTGAGCCGCCAGTTCGCCCAAAGCAGGGATTCGGAGCTGGTGAAAAGCCACGCTTCCGCCTATGCACGCGTGCAAGGGTTGATGAGCAGTGAGAAGCTCTTCGACATTGATCGCGAACCTGAATCCATCCGCGAGCGATATGGCCCGACACTTTTCGGGAAACAAATGCTGCTGGCCCGCAGGCTTGCCGAATCAGGAGTGCCTTTTGTTCGGGTAGGCCGCGCCTGGTGGGACAGTCATGGTCAGAATTTCGAGACGCACCAGGAAATGGTTCCGGAACTCGACCGGGTCCTCTCCGCACTGCTCGACGACCTGCGTCAACGTGGCATGCTGGATCACACACTGGTGGTGGTCATGGGTGAATTCGGTCGCACACCGGAGATCAACGCCCAACTGGGTCGCGATCATTTCTCAAGAGCCTGGAGTGCATTGATGGCCGGGTGCGGCGTTCAGGAAGGAGCCATTTTTGGTGAAACCGACAAGGACGGCAAAGAGGTGAAGGACGGTGAAGTCGGCGCCGGCGAACTATTCGCCACCATGCTGCATGCGGTTGGCATTCCACATGACAAAAACTATTACTTCGGCCCACGCCCCGTTCCACTGGTGAATCATGGCATTCTGCCCATCCACCAGGTATTGACCTGAGCTACAATTTGATGAAGCTCATGCTCACCAACAAAAAAATCCCATCATGGAATTGACACCAGGAACTGACCATTCACGCGAGGACATCCTCTTTTGCCTGTGTCATGCTGCTTCGGTGGGTGAATGGTTTGGCGGCAGTTCAGACATGGGGGTACATGTCATTCAATCAACAGGAGAACCATCGGAAAAGGCCCCCTTGAAAGGACACCAAAGTTACGTCACTGGCGTTGCGACGGCTGCAGGAAAGCTATGGTCCGTGGGATATGACCGATTACTGAATGAATGGGATCTTTCCACACATCAACTGGTTTCCTCCAGGAAAGCCCATGACAAATGGATTCGAAACATCCAGGCTTCTCCCGATGGCTCGATGCTGGCCACGGTGGGAGACGACATGATCGCCCGGCTGTGGCAGGCCCGAACCGGAAACCTGATCCACTCACTCCAGGGGCATGCGCCGGAAACCCCGCAGGGATTTTCCACCATGTTGTACGCCTGCGCTTTTTCACCTGACAGCAAACTCCTGGCAAGCGCAGACAGAATTGGTGAAATCCTTGTCTGGGATACCGGAACAGGTGAAAGGGTGCATCGACTGAAGGCGCCGATCATGTACACCTGGGATCAAGTGCAACGCCTGCGATCCATCGGCGGAATCCGATCCTTAAGGTTTTCACCGGATGGTTCCACCCTTGCCGTCGGAGGCATGGGGCATGTAAAGAACGTTGATGGACTTGGAGGGAACGCGCGCATCGAATGGTTCGATGTTGAATCAGGACAAAAAACGGGCGAATTCGAAAGCGACACCCACAAAGGACTGGTGGAAGACATGCGCTACCTGCCCGACGGCTCCCATCTGCTGGCGGCGGGCGGAGGAGGCAAAGGATTCCTGATCGCCATCGACACCGCCACACAAAAAGCCGTTACCGAGCCCGAAGCCCCCATGCACATCCATCGCTTTCATTTTGTTCCCGAATCCAATCAACTCCTGGCTGTTGGCCATAGAAAGACCATGACCTGGACCTACGGAAACACACCTGCGAGTTGACCTCACCAGGGAATTTCATCCGATTCGAGCGAACATCTGCGTCAATCTGCGCCAATCTGCGGATAAACCACATCAGCAACGCTGAAACGGGTCGATTCCCGATTTTTCAGCTTGGCAGCCAATCCCCGTTTTGAGCATGCTGGTGGGGTGAAAATTGTATTGGCATATTCGGGCGGTTTGGACACCTCAGTATTGGTTTCCTGGTTAAAAGACAAGTATCAGGCCAAGATCATCGCTTTCTGCGCCGACATCGGGCAGGAAGAGGAATTGGACGGTCTTGACAAGAAGGCAAAGAAAACCGGCTCCTCCAAAATTTACATCGACGACCTGCAGGAAGAGTTCGCCCGCGACTTCATCTTCCCCATGATCCAGGCGGGAGCGATCTATGAAGGTCAATATTTCCTGGGAACCAGTATTGCGCGTCCCCTGATCGCAAAGCGCATGGTGGAAATTGCCCGCAAGGAAAAAGCCCAGGCCATTGCACACGGCGCCACCGGCAAAGGCAATGATCAGATCCGATTCGAATTGACCGCAGCCGCACTGGCTCCGGAGATCGATGTCATCGCCCCCTGGCGTGATGCCGAATTCCGCGAAACATTTCCCGGTCGCAAAGAGATGATCGACTATTGCGCCGCGAAAAACATCCCTGTGGAAGCAAGCGCGAAGAAACCCTATTCCATGGATCGCAACCTGCTCCACATTTCCTACGAAGCCGGCATTCTGGAAGATCCCTGGTTGGACGCATCGGCTCCCGAGCACAAGGAAATGTATAAACTCAGTGTCAGCCCCGAAGACGCACCCGACGAACCCGAATATGTCGATCTGGAATTCGTTCAGGGCAACTGCGTCGCGGTCAACGGCAAACGCATGACACCTCTCGGCGTCATGAAAAAACTCAACAAGCTTGGTGGCAAACACGGTGTCGGAAGAGTCGACCTCGTGGAAAACCGCTTCGTCGGAATGAAATCACGGGGTGTCTATGAAACCCCCGGTGGCAGCATCCTGCTGTTCGCCCATCGCCAGATTGAAAGTCTGACCATGGATCGTGAAGTGATGCACTTGCGCGATTCGTTGATGCCCAAATATGCCGAACTGGTTTATTACGGTTTCTGGTATGCCCCGGAACGCGAAGCCCTTCAGGCCCTGGTGACCGAAAGCCAGAAAAACGTGACCGGCACCGTTCGCGTAAAACTCTACAAAGGCAACATCATCACCGCCGGAAGAAAATCCCCGGTCAGCCTTTACAATCCGGAAATCGCCACCATGGAAGCGGATCCAACCCAGGCCTACAATCAGGACGACGCCACCGGTTTCATCCGCTTGAACGGCCTGCGCCTGAAAGTGGCCGCCCAAGTGCATCAAGCACCCGCCCCCAAGAAAAAGTCCAAGAAAAAAGCGAAACCAGCACGTAAAAAGAAAAAGTAGGCAATTGGAGGTTGGAACGATCTCCCCAAATTAGGGCTCTCCCTAATTGCTGACATACACCTAAACTCAACGCATCACACACATAGAATGAGAACGAACATTGTGATCGATGATGCAGTAGTGGACGAGGCCAAGAGATGCACGGGAATCCGAACCAAACGTGAATTGGTCGATTTTGCATTAAGAGAAATTGTCAGAAGACATCGCATCTCTAAGATCCTGGAACTAGAAGGAGCTTTAGATTGGGAGGGTAATTTATTTGAAATGCGCCAAGGCCGTGACCGATGCGAGTCTTAGTCGATTTGTCAATTTGGATAGATTTTTTGCAAACATCAAACCGCACAGACTGTGTATCTCATCGCTTTAGATTTCCCCCTTAAACTCATCGGGTAACGCCTGTTTCCAACCTCCACCCCGCCCGAATCCCCTCCTCTTCGGTTTGAGGCGAGGCGCCTGCCTGGATTTTCCATGCGGCCAGCATGGCCACCATGGCGGCGTTGTCTGTGCAATACCTTCCATGAGCGATGCGAAGCTGCATTTCTTTGGAGTCACAAGCTTCCTGTAAGGCTTTTCGTAACCCCTGGTTACAGGATACGCCACCAGAAGCGGTAATGGTTTGCACGCCTGTTCTTTCAGCGGCGCGGATGGTCTTTTTAACCAACACTTCGACGATCGCGGCTTGGACCGAGGCGCACAGGTCCTGCAGTTTGGATGCGCTTTCGACCCGTTCCGGATGTTTCTGAATAAAATACCGCACGGATGTCTTGAGTCCGCTGAAGCTGAAATCAAGACCGGGATCTTTAAGCAAGGGGCGAGGAAAATCATGTGCTTTGGGATTTCCTTTGGCGGCAAGGCGATCCATCACCGGTCCCCCGGGATAGGGCAAACCAATCAACTTGGCGGTCTTGTCAAAGCATTCTCCGGCGGCATCGTCAATGGTCCCACCTAGAATGCGATGCTTCAAAGGTTCTTCCACCAGCACAAGCATCGTATGCCCCCCACTTACGATCAGGCTGACATTCGGTTCGAAGGCAGTTGCATCCAGAACGCCGGCTTCGGGATCAATCCAGGGCGAATAAAGATGGGCTTCGTGGTGGTTGACGCCCATGAAGGGTTTATCCAGGGCAAATGCCAGACTCTGGGCAACGTGATAACCCACCATCAGAGCCGGAGGCAATCCCGGACCTTGAGTGGCGGCAATCCAGTCGATGTCCCCGAGGCGGATTCCCGACTGATCCATCGCCTGACGCGCAACGGGCAGGATGTTGCTCAAATGTTCCCGGGCAGCCAATTCAGGAACGACTCCACCATATTCGGCGTGGAGTTTGATCTGGGAAGCTACCGGATCAGACAGGATACGACCCTCAGCAACCACCGCTGCGGCGGTTTCATCGCAGGATGATTCGATCCCCAAAATGTTCATGGACGGTCTTCAAGCAGGAAAACACCTCTCAACAGATCACGCGCCCGCTCCAATTGAACGTCCTTGGTGGAGCGGATCCGTTCACGTTCCTCTTCGGAGAGATGCAGCAATCCGTCCACACCACCCGGCGTGCGTTTATAGAAGAGAGCTTCCAGATCTTCGTTGGATACAGGGACCAGAATATCCGGAGTGATCCCTTTTCCGTGAATGACTTTCTCGCTGGGGGTGTAATATTTGGCCGTGGTCAATCGAAGAGCCCGACCGCCCGGAACCGGGAAGATACTTTGAACCGACCCTTTCCCGAAGGTCTGTTCTCCCAAAATGACCGCCCTTCCCAGATCCTGCAGGCATCCTGAAACAATTTCCGAAGCGCTGGCGCTGCCATTGTTCACCAGCACCACGATCGGCAGGTCCAGGATCGGATCTTTGGAGCTTGCAAAATGGTCACTGCGCATGTGCTTGGTTTGCCCCTGGGTGAAAACGACCCGTTGGCCGGATGGAAGAAACTGCTCACACACTTCTACGGCCTGATCAAGCAATCCCCCGGGGTTCCCTCGCAAATCAAGGATCAAACCGCGCATGCCTTTGGCCAACATTTGATCAATGGAACGGCGCATATCCCGACCGGTCTGTTCGCCAAACTGGGTCAACCAAATGTAACCGATCTGATGTTCGTCCAATTCGAAGGTATTGTCACCCGACAAGTCTTTGACCGTATCCACCTTGATGATGGCACGCTTGAGCACCACATCCCGCGATTTTTCGCTCGATGGGCGATAGACCGTGATGGTCACCTCGGTATCCGGTTCGCCGCGCAGGCGTTCGACGGCTTGCTGCAAAGTGATTCCCTCGGTGGTGCGTTGATTGATTTTGACGATTCGGTCTCCCGAAATGATCCCTGCCCGATAAGCAGGCGTATCAGCCATGGGAGATACCACGGTCAGGTAGTTCTTGTTTTCCTCCATGGTGACCACGATGCCCACTCCACCAAAGGCGCCCTCGGTATCTTTTTTGAGTTCATCATACTGGATGGGCTCCATGAACTCACTGTGAGGATCCAATGAACCCAGCATCCCCTTCAGGGCGCTCTCGATCAGTTCGCTGTAGGTAAGTTTATCCCCTTCGACATAATCCATCCGCACACGCTCGACCACTCGGGCAAAGAGTTCGAAATTCGCAAATGAATCATCGCTCGATGAGGCGCGCGCCGTCTCCAGATAAAGCAGGAGTCCCACCGTCACATTGACGCCGAGCAAAACTAAAATGGAAGAGTATATGAGCTTTTTTCTCATGATATCGATGGGTTTCCCCGGTCACTACCAAGTGGCGGGAAATCTAAACGTCGTCTGACAAATTGGCAAGCAACCAACTGATATAAGGCAAATCTCCGGGAAAGGTCACCTTGGGATTGGGATGATCTCCCGGGACCACTTTGACCGAATATCCGATGGATTCACATGCCGCCGTATCATCCGTCACCACCAGCCCTTGATCCCGAACCGACTGCATCGCCTTCCGAATCACCTCAAACCGAAATACTTGGGGTGTCTGAACAGACCATAACCCCTCACGATCGACCGTCGATTCGATGGACAATGCGCCGTCCACACGCTTCAATGTGTCTGTTACCTTTTGGGCTGCAACCACGGCGCCGTGTTCCCGGGCCGCATCCAGGCAGGCGCGGATATGAGTGGGATGGGTGCATGGACGAGCGGCGTCCTGAATGGCAACCATCTCGCAATCCTCCGAACAACACTGCAATCCGTTCCAAACGGAGTCCTGTCTCTCCTTGCCTCCCGGAGCGAAATAAAAGGGTTTCCGCACCTGAATTTGCTGTGCCAAGTCCTGAAATTCCTGTTGCCTGTCCTCCCGGACCACTAGAATCACCTGATCAATCACCTCGGATCGATCAAACGTGCGCCAGGTATGCCCGACAATGGGAATCCCCTGGACCTCCAGCCAAAGCTTATCAGTCCCCATACGGGTCCCTTTACCCGCAGCAACGATGATGGCAACATTCATGGAAGGAAGAGCTAGCACACTCCGAACACGGATTCAAAATCAAATCCAATAAGCTATTTCACGAAAAGCGGCCTTCAGTGCCCCCCAGGTAGCCGCGGGACGTCCCGTCACGCCCCTTTCGGTCTCCAAATCTCAAAACCCATCCGTTTGGGAAGCCTTGGTTGCACGATTTCCACCACACCATCTCTACGCCACCGCGCCTCTGCGTGAGAAAAAACTATCGCCCCCGGGCATCAGGAACAAATTTCCCGGGATTCAGGATACCTTTTGGATCCAACGCCGCTTTCAAGGTTTGATGCAACCCCATACACTCCGGTGAGAGAGCCAGATCCAGCCAGGGCATTTTTGCCAGTCCCACACCGTGTTCCCCGGTAATCGCACCATTCCATTTCAAAACCTGCGCGAACAAAGCATCAAGTACCTTCCGCCCCTGCTTCTCCTGTTGGGGATCGGATTTATCGATCATCACATTGACGTGAATATTCCCATCCCCGGCATGACCGAAGCAAGCGACTGGAATGCCAAACTTCTTCTGCAAGCGTTCCGCAAACTTGAACAAAGCCTCGAGTCGACTGCGTGGAACCACGATGTCTTCGTTTAATTTGGTCAGTCCGGTATCACGCAGTGCATAGGAAAATTCGCGCCGAATCTGCCAGATCTTTTCGCACCCTTCATTGCCCAAGCCTTTTTTGATGAAGTGGGGATTTTCCTCACGGATCAGTTGAGTCAGGGCACGCAGTTCGGATTTAACAGATGGCTCCTGCCCGTCCAGCTCGATAATCAGATGCGCCTCGCATCCCTCGAACATGTTGCTCCCCGTGCGTTTCATGGCAGCCTGGAGCGTGAAATGGTCGGCAATCTCAAGCGCGCTCGGCAGAAAACCAGTTTGAAACACCTTCCCAAGGATACGCGCCGCCATTGCCGTACTCTCCACACCAATGGACAAAGCGGCACGAAAAGGGGGTAAAGGAATGAGCTTCAAGGTCGCTTCGGTCACGATACCGAGCAGCCCCTCGGAACCAACGAACATGCGATGCAGGTCGAATCCGGTTTTGTTTTTATGGGTTCGACCACCGGTCTGGACGATTGTTCCGTCGGCAAGCACCACTTCGGCTCCCAACAAATAGTCACGAGTCACACCGTATTTCAGGCAACGGGGTCCGCCGGCATTCGTAGCGATGTTGCCGCCGATGCTGCAATTGGCCCGACTGGCCGGGTCGGGTGGATAACACAAACGTTTTTCCTCGGCTTTGGACTGTAAATCAGCGGTGATCACACCAGCCTGCACCACTGCCACAAAATCGGTTTCATGAATCTCCCGGATGCGATTCATTTTTTCGAGGGAGATCACAATCCCTTGACGCACCGGCACACACCCCCCCACATAACCGTGCCCCGCACCGCGCGCGGTGGTGGGGACCTGATGCTTGTTGGCCCATTTCAGAATCTTGGAAACCGCTGCGGTGCTCCGCGGAAAGGCCACGGCTTCAGGCTGGGCCACCGCAAACCATTTGTCGCCGGAATAGGTTTCCAGGGTGGCTGCATCGGTACGAAGTTCCCCTCGTTTGAGTAGTTTCTGGAGGGATTGAAAGTTGTGTTTACTCATTCTTGAGACAATGAAGCTTCATTTGTATCGGAGGACTCTTCATTGAGCAGGCTTTCCACCAGACCACGAGCGGCATCTTTCTCAGTCTCGGGAACCTTGATCCGAATCCCGCCTGTCGCCATGGAATAGCCTTCCATGCTCATGGAGGCAATCTCATCGGTCACGCTGGGATGAAACCCGGCAGCCTCCAATCGAGCAGAGATCATTTGAGCTTCAGCAGAATTAAAACTTGAGAATATGGTTTCCAGAGTCATGCCTCAACGTATACCAAAATCCTTCTGACACAAGTCCAGGGATCAACGCATGCGAAAACCGGCGCCCATGCGACCCGCCATTTTACTGGCCATTTTGCCGCCCATCTTGCCCATCATTTTCTGCATTTTACCCATTTTACGCATCATTTTCTGCATCTGACCAAATCGATTCATCAGATTGTTTAACTCAGCCACACGCACCCCACTTCCTTTGGCGATGCGTTGACGCCGTTTGGCATTCAAGATTTGCGGACGGTTGCGTTCTTCCGGAGTCATCGCGCAGATCATGGCTTCCATGCGGCGAAATTCCTTTTCATGCTTGCTCAGGTCCGCACCTCCCACCATGTCGGAGCCACCGGGCAGCATCTTGACAATGGATTCCAGGGGACCAAGGCGTTTCATCTGGCGCAATTGATCGAGAAAATCGTCCAGAGTGAACACTCCCTTACGCATCTTCTCTTCCAGCTTGCGGGCCTCGTCCATGTCGACATTTTCCGCGGCTTTTTCAACGAGACTGACCACGTCACCCATCCCCAGGATGCGGGTTGCCATACGTTCGGGGTGGAAAGGTTCGAAGTCCTCCAGTTTTTCACCGGCACCCGCAAACTTGATGGGTTTGCCGGTCACGGATTTCAAACTCAAAGCCGCACCACCACGGGCGTCACCGTCAAGTTTGGTCAGGACCGCGCCGGAAATATCCAAAGCCTCATCGAAGTGGGTGGCCACATTCACGGCTTCCTGACCGGTCGCGGCATCGAGGACCAGCAGGATTTCCTGAGGCTGAATGTCGTCGCGCAATCGCACCAGTTCCTGCACCAACACCTCGTCGATCTGCAAACGACCCGCCGTATCAAATATCAAAATATCGCACTCGCGCTCGGCGGCTTCTATTTTCGCTGCCTTGGCAATGGCAAGCACATCCTTTTCGCCTCGTCGCACCACGGTCGGGATGTTCATTTGTTTACCCAAGGCTTCCAACTGGTCCATTGCAGCCGGACGATACACATCGGCAGCCACCAGAATGGGTTTGCGCCCCTGTTTCATCAGCCATTTGGCGAGCTTGCCGCTGGAGGTCGTTTTACCGGCGCCGTGCAGTCCCACCATCATCATGCAGGAAGGCTTGGCATCCAGCTTCAGTTCCGCATTCTGGGAACCAAGCAACTCCACCAGCTCGTCGTTGATGATTTTGATGACCTGTTGGCCGGGGTGAATGCTCTGGATCACCTTTTCGCCAATGGCCTTTTCCTTGACGTTTGCAATGAATTGCTTGGCGACCTTGAAATTGACATCGGCGTCCAGCAACGCCAGACGCACTTCACGCAGGGAATCCGCGACATTGGACTCGCTGATCTTGCCCAATCCTCTCAGATCCTTAAAAACACCCTGTAATTTGCCGGATAACGACTCAAACATGGCTCGAAACTACGAGAAAGGAAGGGGTATGACAAGCAGCATACACGGAAGTTTGTCGGAAATTACGCGTTTCAATTCCATCGAGGTCCGATATGATGGACGCACTCCATGGATTTGAACAAAAAACGACATCGAAAACGGACGATCAGAGCCCACGTTTGGGGCGCTTTGACGACTCTATCCATGATGGTGTCACAGGCGGACGAGATTTCCTTCGCTCGTGACATCCTGCCCATCCTGTCGGACAACTGCTTTTACTGCCACGGTCCGGACGCCAACCATCGGGAAGGCGATCTCAGACTCGACCAAAAGGAGGATGCACTGGCGAGCCGAGATGGAAAAGCGGCCATCCAACCGGGCAATCCAGAGGAGAGCCTGGTGGTTCAACGCATCCGCGCCCAGGATCCGGACGACCTGATGCCACCTCCCGATTCAAACAAGGCATTGACCGAGGAGGAAATCGACAAACTCGAACAATGGATCACCTCGGGAGCGGATTGGGGAAGGCATTGGTCTTTCGAACCTCCCGTGCGCCCTCCCCTGCCCGCTCACGCCGGGCATCCTATCGATGCATTCATCGAACGTCGATTGCAACGGGAAGGACACACACTCGCCGAGCCATCGCCGCGGCACACCCTGTTGAGGAGACTGTCCTTTGACCTCACCGGATTGCCTCCATCTCCGGGAGAAGTCGCGGCATTTGAACAAGACACCTCACCGAACGCGCTGGAAGACCAGATAGATCGCCTGCTCAATTCACCCCATTATGGCGAACGCATGGCCATGTGGTGGCTGGACGCCGCACGATATGCCGACACCGACGGGTATCAACAGGACGCCACCCGGTCCAACTGGCCTTGGCGGGACTGGGTCATCGAAGCATTCAACACCAACATGCCCTTCGACCGGTTCACCATCGAACAATTCGCGGGAGACCTGCTGCCCAACGCGACCCCGGAACAAATCCTGGCCACCAGTTTCCACCGGCATCACATGACAAACGGCGAAGGCGGACGTGATCCGGAAGAATCCCGCATCGACTACGTCATCGACCGCGTCAACACGGTCGGCACGCTCTGGATGGGCATGACGGTAAACTGCAGCCAGTGTCACTCCCACAAGTTCGATCCCCTGTCCCAGGAGGAATACTATCAACTCAACGCTTATTTCAACAACATCGACGAGGACGGACGCGCCGGTTCGGCCGCGAAACCCTACCTGGAATATCAATCGCCCAACATGACGCAGCATCTCAGGGCAGCCGAACGCCAACTCAAACAGGCAAAACAACGCATCGACCAGGTCATTCTAGAAGCTGTCCCCGCATTCAACTCATGGCTGCAAGCACGTAAACAAGAAGCCAGCACAGGATTCAAAGCCTGGTACGCTCTGCAACCAACCGGCATCCAAAGTGCCGAAGGCACCACGTTCAGCACCCGAGCGGAAAACATCCTCATCGCCCAAGGCCCTAATCCTCGCCAGGACGATTACCAGATCGTTGCCAAACCGGAGCTGGATCGAATCACCGGAATCCGACTGGAAGTGTTCCCTGATTCGAACCTTGCAAACGGCCGATACGGACGTGGCAAATCAGGTGAATTCATCCTGACCAACGTCAAATTATTTACCCGCAAAATCGGAGCCCGTTTGATGCACGAAGTCATTCTCGACCGAGCCATCGCCGATTTCGAAGCCAAACCCGAAGGAGGCGAACGATACGGCAAGGTCAAAGACACCCTGGATGACGATCCCCGTAACGGATGGACCACCCACGGCGACGAAACCGCCAGAAAACACACGGCAGTCTTCGCTCTCAAGCAGGCATTGGTAATGGCGCCGGACGAAGAAATGATCTTCGTCATGATGCACCGCTCCACGATCGGTGATGCCAACACCGGAACGTTTCGCGTATCCATATCCAATCAACCCGGCGAAGCGGTAAGGTCACTTGATCCCATGCCCATGGAAGTCCTGGCCGCGTCATTGAAAAACGGGGAAAAAGATCTGGAGCCGCAACTGACCAAACGACTCCGCAAACAATTCCTCGTCGACCACCAGCCATACCAAAAGGAGAAACCGCGTTTCGACCGCGTGCAATCGCATTACAACGAAATCAAAAACGCCGCCAAACCTCAAAAAGTCATGGTGCTCGCCGATCGCAAAGAAACCAGGGACACCCATGTCCTGGTGCGCGGTGTATGGGATCAAAAAGGAAAAATCGTTGAACCGGGACTTCCGGCCGCATTGGGGGCCTCAACCCAACCCAGGCAAGGCACCCGTAAAGATCTCGCCGAGTGGTTGGTGTCCGGCCAACACCCGCTCACCGCCCGGGTGATCGTCAATCACCTCTGGCAACTCATGTTCGGGGCCGGTTTGGTTCGAACACCCGATGACTTTGGTCTCCAGGGCGAACAACCCACTCACCCGGATCTGTTGGACTGGTTGGCGGTTGAATGGATGGAAAGCGGATGGGACATCAAACACATCCTGCGACTCATGGTCACCAGTCGCACCTATCAACAAAGCAGCGATGTTGATCCTGAATGGTTGGACAAGGATCCCTACAATAAACTCTGGGCACGCGCATCGCGCCACCGGCTCCCCAGTTGGATGCTGCATGATGCCGTATTGAAAACCAGCGGACTGTTGAACCCCATCCAGGGCGGACCTCCCGTCAAACCCTTTCAACCGGGCGGCATTTGGCAGGACATGTTCATGGGGAGGTTCACCTACGTCCCCAGTCCCGGAACAGCCCGGTATCGTCGGATGCTGTATGCCTTCTGGCGGCGTTCAAGCGCCCCTGCGTTTTTGTTCGACCAGGCCCAACGCCGCGTTTGTGAAGTGGGAGTCCGACGCACCAACACGCCGTTGCATGCCCTGACCCTTTTGAATGATGAAACCGTTCTTGAGGCATCCCAATCACTGGCCGCCGATTGTTTGGAATCAAGCGAATCAATTCAAGAGGCCCTGCGGCAACTTGGTCCACGCATTTTGAGCCGATCCTTTACGGCGCAGGAGTGGGATATCATCCAGAGCAAATGGAAAAACACACTGGCCCATTATCAAACCCATCCGGAAGAAGCCCGCGCACTACTCAACGTGGGACAACAAACCGCCCTTCCGACGCTCGACCCGATCCGGCACGCAACCCTGATGTGGATGGCCAACATGATTTTCAACCTCGACGAAGCAATGACCCATGAATAAGTCCGATCAACACAACATGGAGCAGGCACTCAACGTAACCCGCCGTTATTTCCTGGGCAAATGCACCGGACTCGGTATCGGTTCCCTGGCGCTGGCCGACTTGTTGAAACAATCACTGGCGGCACAAACCAATGTTACCGAACCAGGACTTCATCCCGCCGTGGGCCGTCTTGCCCCCAAAGCCAAACGCGTGATCTTTCTCACCCAATCCGGTGGCCCTTCCCAGATCGAACTGTTCGACCACAAACCCGGACTTCAAAAATGGGCCGGCAAAGAGCTCCCCGACAGCGTGCGACAAGGACAACGCCTGACCACCATGACGGCGAATCAAAAACAATTGATCATGCCCTCTCGCACGCAGTTCGAACGTTGTGGGCAAAGCGGCGCCACCATTGGTGAATGGATGCCGCACCTCAAAAAAGTGGCAGATGAACTGTGCTTCATCAAATCGATGACCACCAATGAAATCAACCACGCCCCCGCCATGACTCATTTTCTCACCGGACACCAAATCCCCGGCCGACCGAGCATGGGCGGTTGGGCGAGTTATGGTCTGGGAAGTGAAAACAAAGACCTGCCGGACTTCCTGGTGTTGCTCTCAAAAATGCGTCGTCCGTCTGATCAACCTTTATACGACCACTATTGGGGCAGCGGCTTTCTTCCATCCCGTTACCAAGGCGTGAAACTCCGCAACTCGGGAGATCCGGTCCTCTACCTGAAAGATCCGGACGGACTCCCACGACAGCTCCGGCGCAGCATGCTCGACGGGCTTTCCGAACTGAACGAACTGCGATCCCGGGCAACCGGCGATCCCGAAATCGAAACCCGGATCCGTCAATACGAAATGGCCTACCGCATGCAGGCCAGCATCCCGGGTTTAACCGATCTGAGTGACGAGCCGGATTCGACCTTTGAACTCTATGGTCCGGATTCCCGACGCCCCGGCAGCTACGCCGCCAATTGCATCCTGGCCCGTCGCCTTGCCGAGCGCAACGTCCGGTTCATCCAGCTATTTCATCCCGATTGGGACCATCACAGCCGCCTGAGTTCCTGGTGTGTTGCCCGCTGTCGCGACACCGATCAGGCCAGCGCAGCCCTCATCCAGGACCTCAAACAACGCGGTCTGCTCGACGACACCCTCGTCCTCTGGGGAGGCGAATTCGGAAGAGGCGTCGCGGGTCAGGGCAAATGGGACAGTCCCGAAGGCGGACGCGATCATCACCCCCGCTGTTTCACCATGTGGATGGCCGGAGGCGGAATCAAACCCGGCACCACCTGGGGAGAAACCGACGACTTCAGCTACAACGTGGCCAGAAATCCCGTTCACGTCAACGACCTCCATGCCACCGTCCTCCACCTCCTAGGCATTGATCATGAACAATTCACCTACCGCTTCCAGGGACTGGATTTCAAACTCACCGGAGTCGAAGAAACAAAAGTCATCAGGGACATATTGAGCTGAACAAGAGGAGGGACGAATCAAAGAACATCTTTATTGGACCGCTCTTCCAGAATAGCAGATGATAGATCAGTTCCCGTTGATGCGAGTCGCAAAGAAAGTTGTTTCCATGCGGGTGACTTGTTCGATACCGAAACAGGAGACACTTCTGCAATCGGTTTTCCATGACGAATTATGATGATTCTTTCTCCCTGCTCAACATCTGAAAACAGCTCGGAGGCATTTTTGCGAAATTCGGTAAACGTGACTTTTCTATTCATACACTTTCAGATCCAGCAGAGCAGAATGTACACCTTTATGTACTGTGTATCAAGATGACATATTCTGGGGCGCATCTTAGTTCCTTCTAAAATTATATGTGTGAGCCGAGAGCCATATGGAATGCGTGCGACTCGGCGCCGCTTTGGATACCTTTGGATAATGCCTCAGCATACTCATCTCTCGGAATCTAGTCCATGTCAGCAGCCCGTAACCAGAATAACATGACGCGTTGGGGTATGGGTGGGTGTGTTTAAATGAAGTATATGGTTTGAGCAGATGGATCATATCCAAAGCGGCGCCGAGTCGCACGCACTCCATAGAAATCCTTGCGTTTCTGCTCCTTCAAGGCATCAAGTGAGATGCACCCCATATTCTGATCTCAATGACATTTGCATCGACATCCGGCATCATTTTTGGTAGGTGTATGACTATTACCGAGAGGGGGTAATGTTGTTCATTGTTGAAATTGCAAATAATGCGTATGAAACATACAGCCTTCCGTCAGGCCTTGGCTTGGTGGTCTCCTCTTTTGGATTCCGTTTTACCGATTTTCGTCACCTTCTTTACCGTCCTGGCATCTGCACAGCAGGTATCCGCTGCTGAGAGGGGCGCTCAAGCGCTCAATTTCCAAAAAGTCGCAAGCTGGCCGGATCAACCTCGCAGCCCAGTCCTGGAAGTTGCCGTGCATGGACAATACGCTTATCTCGCAATTGGTGACGGTGGACTTCTGGTGCTTGACGTCAAGGATCCCGCCTCTCCCGAGTGGATCGGTCATCATTTTGAGGGGCAGCATGTAAAAATGGTCAGGGTTCACAACGATCATCTTTATGCTGCAACTTCACAACACAGGGGCAGTCACTTTCAGGAAACAGGCGAACATCGGGGCCGGTTACACATTTTAAGTTTGGAATCACCAGAGAATCCTTCAGAAATCGCGACCTATTCTTTGGGCGCTGATATCAGGTGTCTGGATTTCGAAGGCAATCGCTTGCTGATCGGTGAAGGTGAAATCCATTCACAAACCGCCATTCGCAGTCTGGATGTGAGTGATCCATCGAATCCCACTCTGATCGATATTATCCAATTAAAATACGGGAGAGACGATGTAATCGTACCTGACACGATAAGATCAGTCGGAGATCAGTTTTATGTATCACCCGGGGGATACATTTACATTTCAGACTGGGAAAATACCCAGTTTCTCAATGTGGCAGGGGTTTCTTATGCTGGCGGCATTCTGAGAGGTTGGCAGGTAGAAGGTCCGTATGTTTTCGCAACACATCGCAATTTTAATCGCACAGATTCAAATCAGAGCAATCTCGTTGACACGCTTTCTGTCTTTGACACGAGTGATGTTTCAAATCCATCACTCGTTGCTTCACTGAATTTCAGTGTCTTTCCAATAAACAATACTTCCAACGGTAGTTATGGAATCGATGGAGGATACGAGGGATTGAGCATTCAGGATGGTTACGCTTATGTCTGCACGGGCATTCAGGGATTGGCGGTCATTGACATCAGCAATCCTGCCCAACCTGTTTTCATCAACCGAATAGACACGCCCGGAAACGCCACCCATTTGGAGATCAAGAACGGCCTTGCTTATGTCGCCGATTCCTACGGGGGACTTCAAATCATTGACATCAAGGACCCGAACCAAATGAGCATCCTCGGTCAGTTCGAGACCGGATTGACACCACGCCAATTCATCAGCGACGGCGACAAGGGAATCATGTTCAGCACGGATCATCGGAAGCATCATGCCTTGATTGAGTTTCTGGATCTTTCGTCCTCCTCAAGTCCCCAAAAAGTTGGAGAATATCAAGTCCCTTACGCAGTTGATGCATTGGAGTATTCGAATGATCTACTTTTTATTGTTGGCAAGGAAAACCGCATTTTGAAACTGGAAACCCTGGACGCATCCAACCCCGAATCCCTTCAGTGCCTGTCCCGAATCACGCTCCCCATCGAAATATGGTTGTCGCCACCACCTAAAATCCTTCATCACCCGGAGAGACATCACTTGTATGTTGCCGGATTAATGAGTGAACCGCTTTCGAACCGGTTTCGTGGTCATCTGAATAAAATCGACATCTCCAATCCAGCCAAACCGCAAATCATCGAACAAATCATAACGGATGGTAATGCCGTCACCGGTGGATTGTTCATTGATGGCAATCATCTGTATCAAAACTCGTTTGTCTATGGGGGAACGGACCAGTTGGACAGCTTCCCGACAGACAGCCCTTTGGATGGCTCCAGTTCAGGGACCGCCATCCTCCCTGCAAACGATTGGAAGAATGACGCCCGTCGGGTGGGTGGTTTGCATGTTTCCGAAGACAAGGCGTTTGTCGGGTTGGGACAACACGGATTTGCCGTGGTGGATGTGAATGATCCGACGAACCCCGAGCTTCGTTCTGATCATACAGCCCAGGGCGAAGTATTGGACCTGACGACCTACCAGGACTACCTATTGACGGCCGAAGGTGAATACGGGGTAAACATATATGACGTAAGCGATCATGATGTCCCCCACCATCTGGGCAGCATTGCCACCCTTGGACCGGCTGCATACGTGGGGATGTCCAATAGGTATGTTTATGTATTGGAACAGGGTTTTGGTTTGGCTGCTTACAGCATGGTCAAAAAGGGCGTGAAGTTGATTCAGCAACCCGAGTCGCTCAGTCTGGCTTCAGGAGATCGTGCCACGATCCAGTTAAAAGCATTTGCGGACGCCCCCCTGTCTTACCAGTGGTACCTTGGTGAAACCGGGGATACCAGCCAACCACTTGCAACAGAGACTCAATCCACCTTGACCACCGATCCGATCACCAAACAGGAACGTTACTGGGTACGTGTGACGGATGGACAAGCATCCATCGACAGCGACACCGCCATCCTGACCCCTATTCCCAGGACGCGTATTGAACTGATCGGACGTTGGCCCGAGGATCCGACCACCTTCACTCGACCGGGGTTTTCGACGGATGTTGCCGTGTCGAGCCCTTACATTTATCTGGCAGATGGCTTTGATGGACTGCGCATCCTGAATGCGAGTGATCTGACGGTGCCAAAAATAGTTGGACATTACTCGTCAAACATCCATCAAGTTGCCATCGAAAAAAATCGACTGCATGTCAACGGAAGGATTTATGAATTGCTCAACATCAACAACCCGATCGCCCCTACGCAAGAAGTGATGGTTACCGAGAGCGATGAGGTCATGTTGCCTTCAGGTGATTTTGTTTTCATGGGAGGTGAAAACGGATGGAACGCTCTGAATTTGCAGAATCCAATGAGAGCCGGAGGAGTGTGGCCTTCGAACGAACTTTCTCAAAATGAAACATGGAACATCAGAGGCATCGCAACTTCCGGCACCTATGCAGCGGCCAGCCAGGGTTGGGGCGGTATTCAAATTTTGGATATCACCTCCCCCACCTCGCCGAATCTGCTTACCTCTTACTATCCGAATGCGTCCGTTCAGGACCTTGCCTGGAAGAATTCATGGATCATCGCTGCACACGGTGATTTGTTCACTGGCCTGGAGCTCATTGACATGAGTGATCCTGCCAATCCAAAACAATCTGCGAGCATAACTGAGCCTCACGCCCATAAAGTCGCGTTCATGGAGAGTTCCTATGCTGCCGTCACCGGGAAAGGATTGTCGGTATTCGATTACGGGGATCCATCCAGGCTCATCAAAGTAAGTTCAGATGATTCTGACTTCGACACTTATGGTTTGGAGATTCACGGTGACCTCGCCTACGTTGCTGCAGGTAAGGACGGTCTTTTGATTTACCGCATCACTCCCGAACTCAAATTGAACCCTCCTTCGATTGAAACCGATGGAGTGCGCTTGTCCTGGTTGGGAGCTCCCGGAATATTGCTGCAACAAACAGCCACCATGCCTGTTCCAAACTGGACCGACGTCCCGGACACCGAGGGAGCAAGTAAAATCCTCATTCCCTTTGATCAAGCCAGTCACTGGTATCAACTCATCAAACGATAGATCGAATAGGCAGGTTAGGAACAACAGGCGGGAAATCTCACTGAGGACTTTGAGTATCGTCTCCCCACTGAAGCGGAATGGGCCTATGCCGCACGCGCCGGGACGACCACCCGATTCAGTTATGGAGATGATCCGTTTTATGAATCCCTCCATGAATATGCATGGTATAAAGGAAACAGCCGGCTTCAACCTCATCCGGTGGGAGAAAAGGAACCGAACCCATGGGGATTGCACGACGTTCATGGGAACGTATTCGAATGGTGCATGGATTGGTTCGACAACTTGCCGGGCGGGACCTTGACGGATTCGTGGGGACCGGATGACGGATATGACCGGGTGGTCCGGGGAGGATATTGGGACAGTTCCCCTTCATTTTGCCGTTCAGCCCTGCGCGTGCATCATCCCCCCGAATCAAGGCTGGCATTCATCGGTTTCCGAATCGTGCTGGCGAAGGTCTCCCCCTGATGTTTTCAGAAAATGAAAAGTCAGTAGATATGATCTTTCGCCAAAAGGTGCTGGTTTATGATTTCGATCATTCTTCCTACTTCCTGTCCAGCATCCTTTAGTTGCCCAACTGGACCAAACCTAAGCTGTTCAACTCCCTTGCTAATCGAAATTTTTGCACCATCGTGAATCGTTCCTGATCCAGGTTTAACGGTGAAATCCTCAGAAAATAATGTGTTAAGGAGTTCGTTCATTTCAATCAATTCATCACGATCCAATTCAATCTTCCTTAGAGTTTCACGATTATTTCCACGGGGTTAATCTATCAAAACCACAGAGGACAGAGCTCACAGAGAGTTGCAATAAATGAGTGTAAAAAGTGTTACCTCTGTGCTCTCTGTGTCCTCCGTGGTTAATAAACAATTCATTCACCCCGCACATTTAATTGCACCCGGGGCAAGCAAGCGCCATGAATCCCGCGGCAATCCGGAACACGCAGGAGAGAGCAAGTGGAAAGCATCTTCTCTCTTGGTAATGAATCAATTTAACCTTCCGCTAAGTCCAAATAACACTCTATTTGGACTTAGCGGAAGGTTAAATAAAACAAACTACACCTCCTCAGCACTGGACAAATCCCCCTCCCTCTTCAGGACGGGTGTGTCCAGATCGTGTTCCTTCACCCAGGTCCGGGCGGTTTCAAACTCGGAAGGGGTGTTGATGTTGAAGGCTTCCATGCGGTCGTCTTCACTCCATTGGAAGGCTTGGGTTTCCGGGTGATGAAACAGCGCATACAAGGAGCGCCGGTCAGCGGAGAGTTCGGATCGAACCATGGAGAGGAATCGGCATGGGATCACCATAGGAAACCCACGGAGTTCGTCCATCTGCATGCAAACGATCCCGTTGGTCGTTGTTGAAGTAGACATCAAATCTTTCAAGGTCGGCAAAGAAACGAATGGCATGTCACAGCTCAGGAAAAGATGTAGCAAAGCATGGCAGTGGCTCAATCCGGTCTCGATCCCGGCAAGCGGTCCTTTTCCGGGTTGAAGATCTTTTCTGATGAGATTGATCTGACATCCGAGTTCTTCCGCTGTTAGTCGGACCCAATCCAGCAAGGACTTCCCCTGAAGTTCGAGGCACGATTTATCGGTGCCCATGCGTCGGCTGCCGCCGCCGGCAAGGATGTGAACCACGGTGGACGCGCTCATGACCTCCCCCTGCCGGATAAAATTTGACCGGGTTGTAAAGAAAAGCTTTGTTGAGCTTTAAGTTGCATGCAGGACAATTTCATTGATTTTCAGAATCAAATCCAGCATCAATAACAGGCATATGAACTCCCGAAAACATCTTCTGACACTGGCAACCGCTGCCGTGTTTGCTTTGTCCGCATCCGTTAAAGCGGATGTCTCCAATGTCGTGGCCGATATGGCCTGGGCTGCCAACAACTTCCTGAACGCATTGACCGATGAGGAACGTGCGACGGCTAGTTTTGATCTCAAGGACGATCAAAGGATCGATTGGCACTTCATCCCCAAGGACAGAAAAGGATTGGGCATCAATAAGATATCCGGCGAGAAAAAGACCTTGGCCCAGGCGCTTCTATCCAGCGGTTTGAGCTCCAGGGGTTATCTGCAGGCCTCCACCATCATGACTCTGGAGAAGATTCTTCAGGACATGGAAGGTCCGGGACGCCGTTTCCCGCGTGACCCGGAGCTTTACCATGTTTCCATCTTCGGAAAACCCAGCAACACCGGAACCTGGGCATGGAGTTTTGAAGGGCATCACCTGTCGGTAAATTTCACCATTGTGAAGGGGCAGGAAATTTCCGCCACCCCACATTTCATGGGCACCAATCCCGCACACGTCAAGGAAGGCCCCCGCAAGGGACTCCAGGTCCTGGGCAACGAAGAAAACCAGGCGCGCGCCCTGCTGAAATCACTGCGCCCTGCCCAATTCAAGAAAGCCATGATTGGCGACAAGGCTCCAGGTGACATCTTCACCGCTGCAGAAAAAACGGTCACCCCTCTGGAAAACAAAGGTATCGCAGCTTCAGAATTGAACTGGAGCCAGGTGGAAGACCTGTTGGGCATTATCGAAACCTACCTCTACCACGTGCGCCCCGAAGTGGCCGAAATCGAATTGGAACAGATTGAAAAAGCGGGCATCGCAGCCATCAAGTTTGCCTGGATGGGCGGCACCGAAGTTGGAGACGCGCACTACTACCGCATTCAGGGGCCGACCTTCCTGCTGGAATACGACAACATCCAAAACGGAGCCAATCACGTGCACGCTGTTTGGCGTGACTTTAACGGTGATTTCGGGCGCGACCTTTTGAAACGCCACTACGAGCAATTCCCTCATTAATGAGGACTTGATCCCTGGGTCATTCATTTTTTATTTTACCAACAACCGCGGTGCGTTGAACCAAAGGCGCACCGCGGATTTGTTTATTAACCGAACCTAAATCAATGGGAAAACGACGTCGCAGAAAACCAGCGCCTCCAACATTGGAGCCAACATTTGAATCCACAGGAACGTTCTCCAAGAACATCGGTGACACGGTCACTTTGGAAATCACCGATGTCGCCTTCGGCGGTGAAGGTGTGGGACGTCATGATGGTTTTGTGGTGTTCGTCCCTTTTGTCATCACCGGAGAAAAAGTTCAGGCACGTATCACCGAAATCCACAAGCAATTTGCCCGCGCCGAACTGGTGGCTGTCGAGGAATCATCCCCTCACCGTATCGAATCAACATGTCCCTATTTCGGAGAATGCGGTGGTTGCCAGTATCAACACATCGAATACTCCGAACAACTGAACATCAAACGAAAACAAGTCAGCGACCTCTTCGAACGTATCGGAGGTCAATCCAAGGACATCGTTCGCGAAACAGTGGGATGCCCGACACCCTACGGATACCGCAACCGCATCATGGTGCGCACTCAATACAACCGGGACACGAAAGCGATGAATGTCGGTTTCCTGAGATACCACAGTCGTCTGGTGGTCGATATCCCCGAGTGCGCCATTGCCGAACCGGAATTAAACGAATCACTGAAAGAAGTCCGGGTCGATCCACCTCGCAAGAACGGCATCAAATTTACCCTGCGCGCATTCCCTAAAGACTGGGATCTGCCTCCCGATTCCTTTTTCCAGGTCAACTACCACCAACTTCCCAACATGATCGGCGCCGTGGCGGATTGCTTGAAAGCGGCGGGAACGAAATTCCTGATTGACGCCTACTGTGGCGTTGGTTTTTTCAGCCTCTCGCTTGCCGATGTGGTGGAATCCTACATCGGCGTGGAAGTAGACCACAGAGCCATCAAATCCGCGCGTAAAAACGCGGAGTCCAGGCAACACCTCAACGGATCCTTCATCGAAGCCCCCACCGAGGAGGTCATCGAGGATCTGGTGCAGAAGTATCAACCGGAATCCACCACCATCATCCTGGACCCACCCCGCAAGGGATGTCATGCTTCCATTCTCGAGGTATTGCGGAAAGCCAAACCCAAGCAGATCATCTATGTGTCTTGCCACCCGGCAACCTTGTCCAGAGACATCAAAGCCTTGTGCGCAGATCAGTTATTCGAAGTCAATCAGGTCATTCCACTGGACATGTTCCCACAGACACAACATGTTGAATGTGTGACCGATATACGCTTAAGATCATAATTCCAAACTTTTTTAACTTTTTAGGGGTTGCCAAACCCTTGTCGATAGCTTATTAAACCGCAAGCTCCTGACCATCCTGCGGGCTTGCATATATTTCTGTTCGGTTCTGGCGTTCAAGTGTTACGGAGGATTAAGAACGCATTTTCAGCGGCGGTTTTCCATTGGTGAAAGTACGCCATACCAAAACAGGTAAATTCAATCTATTATGAATAATAAATCCGCCAAAGGCGGCAACGGTCCATACAAGGGATCGAAACATTCAAAAGGTCCGAAAGGCCCCAAAGGACCAAAGGGTCCCAAAGGCCCCAAAGGACCAAAAAACAAAGATGTGAAACTGGATGACGGTGAAGGTTATCTGGAGATAGCAGAAAAGGGTTTTGGATTTCTCCGATCCCCCGAGCAGCATTTCTCCCCTAAACCGACCGATATTTTTGTGACTCCGGATACCATCAAACGCAACTACCTGCGCGAAGGTTCCTTCATCAAAGCCGTCACACAACCGCCACATCGCGGGAACAATCCTCAACTGAGGGAGATCAAGGAAATCAATGGCATGACGCCCCAGGAATACGGCAAGTCCATGCGCATTGAAAACCTGACCACGATCGATCCCATCGAAAAATTCAAACTGGAAACCTCCCCTGATCTGATCGAAACACGGATCATCGATCTGGTCACGCCCATCGGTAAAGGAACCCGTGGACTCATCGTGGCGCCTCCCCGCACGGGTAAAACAACGGTGCTGAAACAAATTGCAAACGCCATCACGACCAACCACCCCGAAGTGGAGGTGATCGTGTTGCTCATTGACGAACGTCCGGAAGAAGTCACTGACTTTTCACGCTCGGTCAATGCGGAAGTCATCGCTTCCTCCAACGATCAGGAACTGGAAACCCACGTGCGCTTGTCCCGATTTGTCATTGAACGTTGCCGGCGTCGTGTGGAAATGGGCAAGGACGTGTTTGTCCTGCTTGATTCGATCACTCGTGTGGCACGCTCATACAACAGTGTGCACGGCGGCAGTGGTCGTACCATGACCGGTGGTGTGGACGCGCGAGCGCTGGAGATTCCACGTAAGATGTTCGCTTCTGCCCGCAAGATTGAGGAAGGCGGATCCCTGACCATCCTGGCAACCGCGCTGGTGGACACCGGCTCCCGCATGGATGAGTTGATCTTCCAGGAATTCAAGGGCACCGGGAACATGGAATTGATTCTGGACCGCAAACTGTCCGATCGACGGCTTTATCCGGCGTTGGACATCCCCAAGAGCGGCACGCGTAAGGAAGAAAAACTCTACGGCCCCCAATGGATTCAGGCCATCCACAAGCTGCGCCGTGAGATGATCGATATCAACCCGATCGAGGCTCTGGAAACATTGACCTCTGCGCTCAAGAAGTACAAGACAAACGAAGAGTTTTTGAAACGGTTGCTTTAAAGCGCCATTCCATTCGGAGCTGAGTATCGAATGCCCATGCTCCAAGCGATTCGCACCATTTGACAACCGGCTCTGATGAAGGAATTCATCAGGGCCTTTTTTACAACGAAAAGATGTCACGCTCGAAATTACATTCACGCCCCCCGATGGAGCGGATGCTTAAAATCCACCACGCCATTCAGGCGGGAGGATACCCCAATGCAACCCGGCTTGCCGAACAATTGGAAGTGAGCACCAAATCCATTCACCGTGACATAGAATTCATGCGTGACCGACTCGATCTGCCGGTAGAGTATGATCCGGTCAAATACGGTTACCACTATTCCGAGGAAGTCAGTGCATTCCCAACGTTCCAGGTGACCGAAGGTGAAATGGTCGCGCTTCTGGTGGCGGAAAAAGCGCTGCAGCAATACCGTGGAACCACCTTCGAGAAACCTCTGGTCAGCGCCTTTCAAAAAATCGAAGAAGCCCTACCCGACACCATTTCTTTAAACTTGTCGGAATGGGATGAATCGATCTCCTTTCGAACAAGCGCCATCCCCCAACTGGACCTCAACATTTTTGATCAACTGGCGAAAGCAGTTTCCCGAAAAAAACAACTCGAACTGCAATACCGCAAGCCCGGACAGAAAAACGGCGAAGCGCGCGTGGTGGATCCCTACCACCTGGCCAACATCAATGGAGAATGGTTTCTGTTCGCGCATTGTCACTTAAGGAAGGATCTACGCACCTTTGCACCGGCGCGCATCCTTTCGATCAAGGAAACAGGAGAAACATTTCAACGCCCGAAAAAGTTCTCCATCGAAGACCGGTTGCAAGGCAGTTTCGGGGTCCATGCCGGCAAGGAAAACTTCAAGGTCACCATCCGTTTTTCCCCGCAAGTCGCAGATTACATCCGAGAAAAGACCTGGCACCCGACGCAGAAAATAAAACCACTTCCTGACGATAGTATCGAACTGAGCATCACCCTGAGCAGTCTCGTTGAGATTCATCGGTGGGTTCTTGGCTGGGGTGAACACGCCGAAGTCATCGAACCCTCCAACCTGCGAGATCGATTGCGAAAAAGTGCCGAGGAAATCCTTTCCACTTATAAAAAGTAATTTCGGAAAAAAAGTCGCTGGCATTGATTCCCGTTCCCAAGGAGCAGAGTCTTTCAAAAGCTTCCGTTGACGACCACCATCATTTCTTGAAAGTAATCATCCATCAACAGGATTGATCAAGCGATCAAACTTGAATGCTTCGAAGTCTTTTTTATTTCGAGTATAAAACGTTTTGACCCCGTTTTTAAGCAGCGTCACCCCTAATACACGATCAAACACATGGACTGCTTTTTGCTTCTTCCAATCATCACCATGGACCAGAAGATCCCAGAAGGAAGTTTCATAAGCGCAATGAAGGACACCAGAATCTTCCCTTAAGAAGGTAATTTGTTTTAACGCCTGTTTGTGGTTCAAGGGATGTTCCAATATTTTAGGATGCCTCAAGCCACGGTAGAATTCAAAAAGAACCTGATCACTTATGATCCACTGCGTTGGGTGATCCAACATCATTTCATAGACAGCCTTGGACCGGTCATGTTCATCGCATCCACAATTTACCGCATAGATCAGTAAATTGGTGTCCAGACTATTCATAAATCGCCTCTTTCATGGCGTCGACATCCAAAAGGCAGCGTCCGGCATCGACAACCGGAACCCGATGCCGTTTGGGTTTCTGCAAGGGATATCGCTCGATCCAAGACTCTGTTGCCTTTCTGACCAAATCACTAATGGAGACATCCTCACGGGAAGCCAGCTCCCTCATTTGCTTCATCATCGGATCAGGAAACAAAATTTGCATCTTTTGCATGGATCCATGCTATCCATGGACCATGCGTTGTCAATACTCGCAATGGAGGTTTTATAGTTGCGCTTCCATGCTCCGCAGCAAACCGTCCGGTTCAAAGAGGGCGTGAGCTACCATGGCACTCGCTCGATCCTGGGCGTTGGCCACCGCGTAGAATCGCAGTTGGGGAGCATTGCCCGATGGTCGAATGTGGGCGATATCACCGTTATCGAAATAGACGCGTACTCCATCGATATAGTTGATGCGTTGTATATGTCCGTAACCATGCTCAGCACTGAAGTACTCGGAAGCTTCTTCGCAAAGATGGGCAATGGTGAGGGCTTCTTCCTCATTGGCCGGGCGCCTTTCCCCGTCATTCAACCGCAAATGAGCACCATCATCCTTGAGTTCCCAATCCAAAAGCCCCTGAATATCCGGTGTCCATTTCTTGAGCAATGCACGACTGGATTCCTGTGGAAACGCATCGATCAATCCAGCCTTTCCGAATCGAGCCGGAAGCGTCCCCATCAGATCCACCAAGGGTTTTTGCCGACCCAAGGAAGCATTTAACACAGCCAGAATCGGCAAGAACGCATCACGGGTTGGCAAAGCCGACAGTTTGCGCCCCTCGAGTTGAATGTCTGAGCCGGTGAGGAACCCGCCATTGGCTTCCCATCCCACCACGGAATTGGCTCCCTGCGCACAGAGAGCGTTCATTGTTTGGATGACATGTGGCGAACCGATTTTCGTTTTGTAGGGCTGGATGTTTTTGTCGGCAAAAAAAGCATCCACCGCATCGTTGGCACTGATAGGGACCACCACCGCCTGAGCATGCAGGAAATCCGCCACCAGAACACCCAACAAGTCTCCGTTTAAAAACTGCAATCGATTCCACCCGTCCACACCACAAACCAGAGGACGATCACTGTCGCCATCTGTGGAGACCAGGGCGTCGATGCGTTTGCCTTCTTCCGTATGCTCTTCGAGAAATGCCTGAAGCTGGTTGAGTCGTTCGGCGGATATGTCTTCAGTGTCGATGGGGACAAAGGTATCACTTCTACCAACAACAATGACCGTGGCCCCGAATGATTCCAAAAGTTCCACCAACATGTCCCGCCCCACCGCTGAATGTTGATACACCAGCAGGCGCCGATCCTTCAGAAACGAATCCGGGAAGAAATCGCGAAAACCATTCAGATACCACTCCCCTGCCTGTGGTTCCATTTCAGGGAGAGTTGGCACACATTCCGGTTTGAACCATCCTGCATCATCGAAAAGTGATCGATCTGCCGGCATGGCATACTGAATTCGTCGCACGCCTAATACTGCGGACAAGATCGCTGATTCATCCGACTTGAGGACTTCCCCAGACGGTTTATTGAATTTGATACCATTGCGATCAAAAGGAATATGACTCCCCGTCACCATGATGCTTGCCAGTCCATGATGCAGGGCATAAGCAGTCAATGCAGGTGTCGGAATTCTGCCGAGATAACGCGCTTTCAAACCGGAATCCTCCACCGCCTTGGCCACCGCGCGCATGATGCTACGATCGGCGCTGTCCGTACTGGGACGCAAATCCCCTGCCAGACAAACGGCATCGCCCACCTGGATCCGTTTTTCCTCGATCAAATAATCAAGAAAGCCGGCGGCATTTATGTAGACCTCCAGATCAGTCATTTCCTCAACCAATCCGCGCAGCCCGCTCGTTCCAAACTTCAAGGTATCAGGCAAACGACCGCGAAAGGTTTCGTCATTGGAATTATCCTTGGATGAAATCATGGTCATGTCGGTACAGTAGCCCGAAATAGGGTCAGGCCTTCTGTGAGCTCCACTGTATATTTTACACCACTACAAATCAACACGGGCTTTGAACGGGTCAGTGTGATGGAACTGTGATCGCTGTGGATTTTAATGGTGTCTTTTGAGGTGACATGGGAAGGGAAAAGGATTTCCGGACTCCTGGATGACAACTCAAAAGTCCGGCCTGCACCCAAAGCGTCCAGCCGTTGCAGTTCAAATTCAGATGCCGTCGTCTGATATCGTCCCAGCCCCGGTGCTGTTGGATCTGTCAATGGATCCAGAATCTCAACAGTTTCCCCTTTGAATGTTACCTCTTTAATCAACTCGTCCACGTCGACATGCTTGGGTGTCAATCCACCTCGCAGGACGTTGTTGGAATTTGCCATCAATTCCATCCCCACCCCCTCCAGGTATGCATGCAGGACACCAGCCGGCAGATACATGGCCTGCCCTGGTTGCAAACAAACCAGATTCAATAAAAAAATACTGAACAGCCCACGATCATGTCGCCCCTCGCGTCCATAACATGCGTCTGATTTCAACACCCAGTATTCGCGATCCGATTTGGTGAAGGGTCGGGACTGGTGATTGGATTTCAATCGTTCCACGACGGGGTGCAGCATTTCGTGAACAGCATCTTCCTCCAGACGCATGAAGGCTTCATACATGGTTCGCAGGGATGTCGCATCACACGAAAATTGTTCCGCAAACGGTTTGAATTCCGGGATGGAATCCAGTGTTTCCTTGATCGCATCGAACGACCGAAATCCACGCAACCCGTAGAAGGGCTCCAAAGCCATCATCAATTCAGGTTTATGATTGTCATCCTTGTAATTGCGGTTGGGAGCACTGAGAGGCATGCCTGCTTCATTCTCCTTTTTGAATCCGGCTTCGGCTGAGCATTTGGAGGGATGCACCTGAATGGAAAGAGGTTCGGCGGCTGCAAGTAGTTTGAACAGAAACGGCAGACGATTCAAAAAAGCCTTGGCAACCGCATCCCCCAGAATCGTCTCAGGATGCCGCCTGATCCATTCATCCAACGGAACAGCCCCCCCTGCCAGCTCCACGTCGCAAGGCAGGTCGGGATGCGCCCCCATCCAATACTCTGCAAAAGGTTTACCGGAAGGATTCTCCAGGTGAAGCATCTGCGGAATAGCCCGAGGATCACCCCAGGCATAATGCTGCACATGCGCTCTCAACGGATAAATATCCGGAACCAGTTTTTCCATCCCCAAAACAAAACGTCCCCCATTCCCATCTGTCAACGAGGAAAGCCGTAGACAGTCATTGCCTGCTGGAATCCGTTCTTTTACACTCTCTCCCATGCAACGCAACAAACCTACATCAATCCGTATCGACGCCATACTGAATCAGGGAGTCAGGTGGACCGTTCTCCTGGCCTTGTTGGCGGCGGGATGTTGTCTATCGCTTCACCTGCAGGCTGCAAAGAAAAGTCCGAGCCCAAATGTTGTCGTCGTCATTACCGATGACCAGGGTTACGGCGATTTTGGGTTCAATGGCAATCCGATCCTCCGCACGCCCAACCTGGATGCCATGGAAGCCGCAAGTGCCAAGATGACCCAATACTATGTCAGCCCGGTATGTGCACCGACCCGGGCCTGCCTGATGACCGGTCGTTATAATTATCGCACGCGCTGCATCGATACCTACATTGGACGTGCCATGATGGATCCGGAGGAGAAAACCCTGGCGGAAAGACTTTTTGAAGCCGGGTATGCAACGGGCATTTTCGGCAAATGGCATATGGGAGACAACTATCCCCTGAGGGCCATGGATCAGGGGTTTGAAGAAGCTCTGGTGCTTCGTGGAGGAGGCATCGGACAACCCTCGGATCCAATCGGAGCCGAAGGGAAATACACCGACCCCACCCTGTTTCACAATGGACAGCCAGTGGAAATGAAAGGCTATTGCACGGATATTTACTTCGATCACGCCCTGAAATTCATGCAGCAAAGCAAGGAAAGAAACCGTCCTTTCTTCGTTTATCTCCCCACCAACGCACCCCACGGCCCGTTTCATGATGTCCCTCAAAAAGAGTATGATTACTACAAATCCAGGAATCTTGCGAACGACCAGTTTCCACAAAGCAAAGGTCATCGGCTTCCCAAGAACGCAGACCTGGACAAACGCGCGCGCATTTTCGCCATGATCGATAATATCGATCAAAATATCGGCAAACTGAGGCAAGGATTGGCATCGATGGATCTGTTGGATAACACCCTGATCTTGTTCATGGTCGACAATGGTCCCAACGGACGGCGATACGTGGCAGGGCATCAGGGCATGAAATCACATGTCCATGAAGGAGGCATCCGTTCGCCACTGCTCCTTCACTGGCCGGCCCGATTGAAACCCGGCACCAGCTCCGACACCGTAACCGCTCACATCGACATTGCGCCAACCATTCTGGAAGCCTGTGGTATTCGATCCAGCAAAGGACCGGCAATGGACGGTCGAAGTTTTCTGGGTTTTCTGACGGGACGCAAACCTCTCTGGACGGATCGTCTTGTCGTCATTCAATCGCATCGTGGAGATGCACCGGTTCGTTATCATCATTTCGCGGCACGCACCCAAAGGTGGAAACTTCTTCATGCCTCCGGATTTGGCAATGAATCCTTTGAAGACGAACCCAAATTCGAACTCTACGATATGAATCTGGACGCCTATGAAGAAAACAACCTGGCATCCACCTTTCCGCACATCGTCGAATACATGAAATCAGCCTATGACGTATGGTTCGACGATGTCAGCAACACCCGCCCGGAAAACTATGATCCGCCACGCATACAGATCGGATCACCTTACGAAAACCCAACTTTCCTGACACGTCAGGACTGGCGCCACCTCAAAGGTCGTCCCTGGGGAGGAAATTCAAACGGTGAATGGTGGGTGGAATTCATTCAGGGCGGCAGCTATGAAATTGTGGTTCACGACAAAGTGACCGAAGCACCCAATACCATGAAACTTTCCATTGGTGAACAGGAATGGTCCCAGTTTATAACGGATTCGCCTGGCACTTACTCTTTCCGGGTTGCCATTCCACATCCCGGCAAAAAGAAAATCAGAGTGGACCTCACCCGTGGCGACGATGTGGTGGGGCCGCACCAGCTGGAGGTCAGAAAGTAACGACTGGTCGACTATGAAGGAGACCGTCTACGGATCCTAAATCAGAAAAACGTTTTTCAAGGATTTGAAAACGCGCCCCATTCGTTTGAGGATGTAATCCGTGACACTTTCCTGTGATTCCTCGGTTTCCTCGCGTGGCAAACGTCCTGCTTCCATCAGGTGCTTCTTGCGCGATGCAGCGGTTTCAGCAAGGCTTTTTGCCACGTCGGGGCGACGCGCCAGGATTTCTTCCATGGCAGGCTTGTCGATCTCAAACAACACCGTGTCCGTGGCGGCCATGACCGTGGCTGATCGCTCCGCTCCGGTCAGCAAGCACATTTCGCCGAAATAATCCCCGGGACCGATGTCGGAGACGTGAACCATCTGGCCGTCGATTTCTGATTCGGTGCAAACATCCAGCAATCCTTCCACCACAAGAAACATGGAAGACCCTGGCTGACCTTTGACCACAACGGACGCGCCGGCCTTATAGGTGTGTTCGGTGACATGTTCGGATAGAAGCCGGAACTCCTCCTGCTGAAATGAACCGAAGAGTTCCACACGCTCCAGGATGGCTTCGCGATCGTGTTGACGATCCAATTGACGGTGCGGCATGCGTGCCAGGTAAAGATCCTGCTTGGGATACGCCAGACTCAGTCCTGCATGGTGCATGTGTTCCAAGACACTGCGTGTGACAGCATGCCTTCCCTTTCGGGGTGAAGTCTGGACAGGATCGAGCCAGTATCGCACTTTATAATCCACTCCATTGGAAGTCACGGAATCCACCATCGCTTTGGGTTTGGGGTCTTTCAGCACCCCTTTGGCAGCGCAAACTCCCGCACTCAGCACACGTAGCGCCCGCTCGGCGGGGATCCCGAACTCCAGACAAAACGAATGATCAAACCGACTCTTGGGTTCTGGGCGACTGAGGTTCACCATCACGATGCTGCTGATCATGCTGTTCGGAACGGCAATGATCGTGTTGTCGTTCTTTTGAATGCGAGTCGAACGCCAACTGATCTCCACCACACGACCGCGCATAGGTTCCACGCTGCGTGGATGCAGTTCAATCCACTCCCCGATTTTGAAAGGTTGATCAATGTTGAGAGCGATGCCGGAAAAAACATCCGCAATCATATTGCGCAAAGCAAACCCCACAACAATTCCCATCACCCCCGAAGTGGCCCAAATACCCGCCACCGACTGACCGAACACCAGGCTCGCGATGGTCATGGCAGCCATCAGGAAAATGGCTCCGGCCACAA
>Ga0181578_10000184_pt1 | contig 56521 bp, 84 predicted proteins | sample 071ome_21_FD_148659 | JGI IMG/M metagenome (GOLD analysis project Ga0181578, IMG submission 148659) | Coastal salt marsh microbial communities from the Groves Creek Marsh, Skidaway Island, Georgia - 071401CT metaG (spades assembly) | ecosystem: Environmental > Aquatic > Marine > Intertidal zone... | reverse complement strand
TTTGCCGTCAGTCAACAAACATGATTCAATAATTTCCGCCGTTCGGCGAACGCGTTTTTCCGTTTCATTCATTGTCCGCGCCTTTCATTTCTTCCGGCCTGTAAACTAAGCGAACAATGCGTTCATTTCGATTGCGGATTTGCATTATCAATTCCGCTTCGATCCAATCGCGCGCTTCGATTTCGCTTTGTTTGCCGTCAGCCGTTTCAATCAAATATCGCCGTAAGTGCATATTCCGCCCCCATTCCCCCAAAGAGAGAATCAGAACGGGAAATGTTTGCCCGCTAATCTATCTGAACAACGTTCATCATTTCAAGTTCAATTCCGCCCGGCCCCGGTAAGCTTCAAGAATGCGTTCGCAAAGATTCCGAACTTTGGCTTCGTATGTCGATGAATCTTTTTTGACGTTCGACGCAATAAACGGTTCCGTTAAGAAATGCCAAAACAGATCAACAAAAGCGAATTGCAAAGATTCGACCGATGCGAAAACTTCGGCTTTGTTTTTGATTTCGCCGGTTCGGTCTTCAACGGCATAAATCCCGCCGCAACTGAAACAAGTCAAGAAATCATGCGGGAACAACGCAAACGATTTCCGTTCATATTCCGGTTCGGGTTTCGCCTTTGTTATCTCCCGAATCGATATCGGTTGCCCGCCGTCGAAATTATCTTTTTCGCAAAACGGGCATTTCGTTCGGAATGCGTTGATTGCGGTTGCCGGTTCGCTTGGCATACTCGGAACAACGGATTCGATTGCCGGTTCGCTTCCCTCTTGCGTTCCATACGGAAGAACGCCTTCCGGTGATTTCGCTTTTCCCAATCGCAACGGCTTCGTTCCCAGTTGAAACGTTCCCGGTATCGGTTTCATTTCGTTCAACATTTCCGATTTGCCGTCAGAAGCCACAGAATCGCCCGTAACGGCTTCCGTTTCATTTTCGGCATTTGTATCGCCCGGCCCCGTCGAAACGTCGCCTTGCCCCGTTTCATGAGTTTTGGCGATGATATCCGCTTTCAGATATGACCAACCCGATAAGAAATCGGCGAAATGTTCGTTCATCGCCATTTTTTCTTTCAACAGGTAATTCGCCGCGATTCTCGCAACTTCGCCTTCAACTTCGTTCAAAAAATCCTGAATCATCTTTTTCAGCCTTTCGATCAAAACAATAAAAAATGCGGGCCAACCGCGCGGGCCGCCTTTGCCTTTGACTCCATTCCCGCGCCTAGGGATCCAACTTTGCCAGCCGCGCCCGCATTATTTCCAAGCCGATGTTCGCCCGAAATACGGGCCGGGATCAATCGCGGAAGGTGTTGCAACATCCCGAAAGATTATAGGGTTTGTCGAATGAAACAAACCTTGAAACCATAACGGAACAACCCCTTTATGAATTCGTGCATCGCCCGGATACGCTCGCGCATAAACCGCGAACAACCCGCCCGGAAAAATCAAACTCGTATGATTCGGAATTTCGTATTGAACGCCGTCGGGATCCGGGCAAACCATGAATGTAAAATAATTATGATCATCCCGCGTAACAAAATCGAACCGATCTAACGGGCCGCCAACAAACCAAATCGGCGGAAATAAACCCGCGTTGCGTTTCGATTCTTCGATAACATGCCCGATTGCTTGTTGAACAAGATTCGTTTGAATCTTCATGCCGGGATAAACCATCATTTGTCTGAATGCGGTTCGTTCGATGAACGGTTGGTATCGTTCTTTTCCAGTTTGCATTGATGCGCCGTTTCGTCAGCCGCTTCAATCCGTTCGATTTCCTTCATCAAACATTTCATTGCTTCATCGGAAAGATCCGACGGATTGAAGACAATTTTGAAATAAGTTGTTCCGGTAATGCGAGAAAATTCTTCATGCGGTTCGGCCCGCCGTCGGAGTTGCCAAACCCGAAACCAGTAAACCGCCAAAAGATTCGCAACCGTAAAAAACGAACCCGCGAAAAACCAAATGATTGCGTTCATAAAAATATCGTTCATCCCTGAAAACTTTCCATTCCGAGCAAATCAAAGCGTTTGAATTCGACAATGAAAAGCGAAAGAAATCAATGCCGTTTCTTTTCGGTCGTTGCCAATCCAGCCGCAACCATTGCTTCCGAGAGATCCGCGCCGTTGACTTCAACGAACGCCAAAACCCTACCGAATGACATTGATTCCCCAAACCGCGCCGCGCCTTCAATCGGAACAAAAACTTTCGCATTGTTTCCAAGCGCAATTTCCGTAAGAAACTTTTTCGCTTCCATGCCTTTCGCCTTTTCTTCCGGATCCGTTGTCCGGGTTTCAGCCGCCCAACAATCGAGAAGCCGAACGCGAACGCGCCGCCGAACTTCAACTTCGATTGTATCGCCGTCCAAAACTTTGACGATTTCGCCGCCGAACTGGATGCCGAACCCTTCGCCAGTTTCTTTCGAGTTCATTTGATTTTACGCCTTTCGTGCGATGCCATAAAGTTCGGTTTCAGTTCCCAACGGTAAACCCGCAAAACGTTCCATCGCAAAGAAAATTGATTTCGTCGCGACGGCCTTCCAAATCGTAATAAAACAACCGGCGTTCGGGATTCTTTTCGCCGATTGCGCCCGATGCGATCAAATAGCAAACAACGGCTTCAACATCGTTTGTAACCGTCGGAACGGCCCGCCCGTTGCCTGTGTCGCGAATAACGAATTGTTCGCCGTCGCATTCTTCATCAACGATTTCAAAACAACATCGAACGTTCATCCGTTCAAGTTCCCTTCAATGGTTGCCAAGTTGTTAATCACTAGATGCGCCGTTTGTTCAAACCTTCGCCGCCCGGATTCGTCGGTTTCGAGTTGTTCAGACAAAACCAAAAGTTCGTTTGAACCTTCAACCAATCGGCCCAACAATTCAGCAATTTCAGAATGATCAATTTTTTTTGTCCGTATTCAAGTAAAAAAAGAAACGACCCGGCAACATGCCGGGCCGCGTTGAATTAACTTGCCAGAACAAGCCGTTCAACATCGCGAACGGAATCTTCCGCCGCCGCCAGAACCGCCCGTTCAAAATCCGACGGTTTCGAGTTTCGACGGCGTTCGTGTTGTTCCCAACCTTGAACCGCGTTGAAGACTTCCCAACCGGTTGCGATATCTTTGCCCAGATCGGCCCGGCCCAAACGGTCGCGTTCATCGAACAACCGATTCACAATCGCTTCGGTTCGGTCGTGATGATTCTTCGCGACGGTATTTGATGCGCCTTCCGGAACATCGCCATAAACCGCCCTGAGAATTTCCGAAACGCGAACTTCGCGTTCGTCCATTTCTCGCGCTTCCGCGACGATTCCATCCCATCCGGCCCGCATTCGGCGGAATCGGGCATTCAATTCTTCCAAGCGATCCGGCAAGCTTTTTGTATGGCGAATTTTGACGGTTGTTCCTGAAACTAATTTCGGGAACATCAAATTTGTGCAAGCTTCGCGGAACATGCCAAGCGTTGCTTCAAAACAACTTCCATCGTAACCGGCCCGAATTGAAAGCTTCGGATAAACCGAATCATTGCGAGCGATTTCCCGGCGGAAATCAACGCCCGGCATAACGTTCACAATATGCCCGTCATTCCAAAAGCATTCAAATTCAAATTCGGTTTCGCCTTCAACATCGGCGAACGCCGCTTTTGACGATTCAACCAGTGCCGCAACGTCTTCAAGCGAATGAGGAACATAGCCTTCGCCAACCGAAGTTTTGCCAACCGGAACGCCGTCAGATCGGAGCAAACCGAAAAACGGCGCTTTGATGTTATCGGGAAAGCTTATAGGAAACTTATCAACCGAAAACGGAAAAGCTTGTTCCAGAACTTCGCGAGTCTCATTCTTAATTTGTGAAAAAATCATTCTTCCGCGCCTTTCAAAAAAGTTTTGATTGTTGGCGAATCGCCTTGCCGTTCGCCCTACATTTTTAATGATATCATTCATCGGCTTCGCGTCAATGTGAATTCAGTATTTTTATCAAAAAAAACTGAAATCATTTTTTGCCCCTTAAAAATCAGGGTATCCATTTCCGTAAGCTTCGATTTCCGCCCGCGCCGCTTCGGCTGATTTGACTTCAGCGCCTTCCGGAACACACGCCGAACAAATCCACATGACTTCACACACGCGGCCGGTTGCGCCCGTTGCCAGAATTCCAACCGTTGCCGGTTTCGTGTCGCACATATCACACACGCCCCGCGCCGCTTCGCTGTTGATATACATTTCCGCGCCTTTCATTGAATGCGGAAGGTGAGCCGCCGGAACGCCCGGCGGCCGCCTTTCCCGTTTGCCTGAATCAGAATCCGTTTCCGCGTCGGAACCATTGCTTGACGGTTTCCACTTGGCTTTTCAGCCATTCGATTTGATCAGCGTTGGCGTTGCTGCAACCCAACCGGCCGAAAACGATCACGTTAGCGAACACGCCCGAAAACCCGTGAACTCCACGGATCGATTCAACAATCGCGGTTCCGTCCATCCGATCCGCAATGATCCGCAAGCCAACCCGCTTGTCATCATTCGCAATGATCATCCGCGTTGGCGATTTCTCGGATTCAAGTTCACGGAACCGAATGTTGCGGTTCGGCGCTTCAAGGATTTCACACACAACGCCGTTTATGTGGATCCGATCCCCGATGTTCACACGCAACAACAAGCCTTCCGCGTGAAGCCTTTTCATTTCGGCGGCCGTTCCGCCGTAACAGTCAATCACGCTTGCAATCCCGTAAGCGTAATTATACGGCCCGGGAATCAACGCGCCGCCGTGTTCACGCCGCCCCATTTCATGCCGCTTTACGCGGCCAACTCCGAATCCGGCCCCGCCCCAACCGTTAACAACGATTCGGATTTGTTCAATCTGATTGTCAAAAATGAAGTGTTCAACCGGGTTTGTTTGTGTGTCAGTTGTCATTGTTCCGCGCCTTTCAAATCTTGAGAAGATGAAGCCGCCGGAACACCCGGCGGCCGTGTTGCCTTGCCCTAGTGAAAAACTGGTTGTTTGCCAGTCAAATCAACTTTGAGTTCAAACCCTTCCGGCGTTCCGAAATCCGCCGCCGTTGCAATCATTTCATCGGTGATTTCGTCATGATCGTCGTTCCCGCAAATCACAAAGCGATCAGCGTTCATCTGATCATCAAAGATGATTGTAAGATCCAAATCTTTTGAAACGTGTTTGTAGATAAGTTTTGGTTTCATTTCCGCGCCTTTCAAATTTTGGTTTTGTTGTTGACGGCCTTGCCTTCCGTCGATGTTTTAATGATATCACTTATCGGATTTTGTTCAAGCTTGAATTCAACATTTTTATGGTTTTTTCTGAAATTATTTTTTCCGACGGCGAACCCGGCATTATTCCGCCGAAATGCCGATTTATTTGTTGAATGTGTTCCAACGCCGAACCCGGCGGAAATCGCCAATCAGGAGCGATGCCCGGCCCCGGCGCTTTTCTTCCTGCTTGAACCGTGATTTCGTAAGAATGCCGCCCGATTGATTCATCATCGAAACGAATGCAAGCATTGCCACAATCGATCTTACCCGATTGCACTTGCTTCGCAAACTGAAACATATCAACGCCCGGAGGAACTTGAACGTTTTGCGATTCGATTGTTTCAGCAATTTGCGCCGGAAGATTATTTTCGTTCGTCAATTTTTGCAGCCTTCGCATTCAATCGTTTCATCTTTGAATTGCTTGAAGTTTTCGTTGTCCAAAACAACGGCCCGGCATTTCCGGCAAACTCCAATAAACTCCCATTTCGTTGAAACCTCAAGAATAACGGATCCCGGATAAATCTTTTGCGCGGTATGAACTGCGCGGTTCGGCGTTTGTTCGTCAATCGTTTCTTGAATGCCGCCGTTGGTTGTTGCAACGGAAACAACGTATTTCCTGTTTTTTGAACTCATCCGGGATCCTTCCGCCTTTCAAATCATAGCAAACCGAAATCAACATCGGGAATTGATTCGCCGTCAACGTAATCGATCAACGATGAAAGATCTTTAACGTCGGCTTCGGCGGTTGTTTTCATAAACGCCTGATAAACGCCTTCTCCATCCATCGACTCAAAGCGTTTGTTCCCCCCGTACAACTCGCGTTTCATTCGCCGCCGCAAAAGCATTCGTTGCCAGATTGAAGGCGCTTTCATCGATTGAATCATTTCCGATTTCGACCGTTGCGAAATGCAGCCTTCCAAAACCGACATCAACAATTCAATCATCAACGCAATTAAATCTTGCCCGAACAACATTGACGGCCCGGAGTATTCAACCGCGTTCAAATTTTGGTCAAGCCTTTTCGCGAACTCGGAAACAATCGGATCGTTGTTTTGAATGATTTCGCCCCGGTTCAAATAAAACTTTCGATTCATCTTTTCGCGCCTTCCGATTCTTGGAAAATGAAAAAACGACGGAACGCCCAACGCGCCCGCCGTTCATATGAAACAGGATTTCAAGATTGTTTGCAATTAAGTTCCGGGAATCCAAACCCGTCGGCAAACTTTTCCGTTGCAATAATAGGTTTTCCAGTAACCGCCGGAACTTTGTTTTTTCGGTTCCGGTTCGGTTGTTTTCGACCGGGCCGCCATGTTCGCGCGGATTTTATTGCACATAGAACAATTCGCTTTGTTGCAAACGGGCCGCTGATATCCGGAGTATTCCGGGAACGGAATCGAAACGGTTTGAACCGCCGCAATTTCTTTCGGCCTTTCCCAAAAGAACGAATCGCCGGATGCCGCCATTTCCAAACCCGGAACGCGATGTTGAATAGATGCGAACCGATCCAAGTTTTCAAGTTTTGGTTTCAGCTTTTCGAGAACATTGGGCCAAAGATACGCAACGCCAACATCGGCATCCACATCAACCGCCGTCGCATCGCCTTCAATGATTTCAACCTTATCGGTCAAGCCAAGTTCGCGAACCCGCCGCCGGGCCGATGCCGCCCGTTCCGGATCGATTTCAATCCCGATTGAATCGCAACCATAAATCGAACTTGCCGCGATGCAAAACCGGGCATCGTGCCCGCAACCGAAATCAACGAACGTTTCGTTCGGCTTCGGATTCAGTTCAAATAAAACCCGGTGAACTTCGGCAAAGCTTGTCGGTTGCGCTTCCGCCGGAAGATCTTCAACTTTCAATTCGGCAATCGGTTCAAAGCTTTCCAAGCTTCCAAAGTCAACATCAACCAAACTTCCGAATTCCATTGCCGAAGAAATCGAACAAGTCAAAAAGATCGATGCCGCAAGAATCCAACGCGTATCAACAAAAAACCATTTCATTTCATAAACTCCCTTTATCGGTAACAGAAACCATTTTGATCGGATACGAAGCGCCGCCGATCATAACTGTAACAACTCCCGAAGCCGTCGGATTATTCGGATCCGTCGGTTCCGTCGGTTCATCCGGTTTGCCTTGCGGCTCGCCGTAGTAATTGACGGCCCGCGCAATATCGAATTTTTGCGGAACATAAATTCCGCGTTGATATGACGGCCAAAGAATGCTTTCCCGCGTATTCGCGTGGTTCCATCCGAGCGCATGCCCAAGTTCGTGAACGGCAACGCCCAAAAGAAAAAGTTCGCTCCAATTCTCGCGCGTGTCATATCGTTGTTGAAGTTGTTGATTCGGTGAGTTTTGGCATGGCAAATAAGACCATGCGAGCGTTCCGCCGCGTTGATCGATTCGCGCGGTTTCCGCGTTGATGTTTGCGGTTCCGTATCGGTTTGAAAACGTCAAACCAATGTTACAAACCTTATTCCATTCGTCAGCCGCGCGTTGAAAGATTCGCGTTGCTTCCGCCGTCGAAAGATTCAGTTCATCAAAGTTGCAGGAATACGAAACGCCGTTCATTTTTTCGATAGGCCAACGGCATTTTCCCGCGCCTTCCGCGCCCGCCGGTATGATATCCGGGCAACCGCATCGCGGTTCCATCATCGCCCGTTGAGTTTGCGGGCCGGGATCAGCATCGACCGTAAGCGAATAAAAATCTTGAAAGCGTTTGATTGCTTCTTTGAATTCCGGCATTTGTTTTCGGATGAAGGCAACAACGTCTTCAAACGATTTGTTTTTCAATCCGTCAATGATTCCGTTGAAATATCCGTATCGATATAAAAACCGGATCATATTGAAAAGCGAAATTTCGGCATCGGTTTCTTTGATGATTTGTTCGATTGACACAATACCGCCTTTTAGTTGATAAGTTCCAAGCCGTTCGCAATTTCGTTCCATGCGGTTGCAAACTGTTCCGGCGAATTCATTTTTCCGCCCGCTTCAAGTTTATCCAAGCGTTCCGCAATTGTCGCATACCAATCGCGCCACGCGTTCACATCGGCCCCAAGCGTTGAACGTAAACCGCCCAACGTTTCCGCAACGGTCTTTTGAACGTCGGAATGCCCGGCGTTTGCAACGGCCCGAAAAACTCCCGCAACATCATCGGCCCGCCCGCGTGCCTGTTGTTCAATCTTTCGCGCTTCTTTCAACGCGAATTCCGACAAACCATATTCGCCCGGCTTCGGCTTGTCCGGTTCATTCGGTTTCGTCGGTTCATCCGGTTCCGTCGGTTCCGTCGGTTCATCGGGTTTCGGCGGTTCCGGAAAATCGCCGCCGATTTTGATTGAATGCGTTGCCTTGCTGAAAATCGGTTTGCCGTCTTTGCAGTTCGATGCCCAAAGCCTGAATTCGTAAATGCCCGGCCTGTTGATTGTGCAAATTAAATCCCGTCCGCAAATTCTGAAATCCGTAGGATTTGGCAAGTTAATCGGATCCCATTGAACCGAATCGCCGATTGAATCGTTTGCGCTGAGAGTGATTAAACGGCCCGCATCGGCTTCCGTCGGGCCTTCAATGATTGCTTGCGGTTGCGCCCATTCATCCGGAGTTTCAACCGCTTCCAGCGTTCCGAAGTATTGTTGCGGATTGCTGGAAACTTCAACGGCCCCGCCGCCCGCAATCGCCCCGGCAATTAACACGCCGATTCGCTTTGACCATTTTTTCAGATATTCCCGGATCAATTTTTTCTGTTCCATCGGATCAACCGATTGAAAAGCTTCATGCGCCATTTTCATTTCCTCTTTTTTTGAACTGTGAATTCGTAATTGAAGCAATGCGAGTTTGTAAGATGCGACGGTTCGACCAAGTATGCCGGAAGCCTTAAAACCGGATCCACATTTCCGCCAAGTTGCATTGCAAAGGCAATCGCGTGAGAACAAAACGGCCTTACGTTTTTAAGTTCATTCGGATTCAAAACGTCGGTAATGTCAACTGGAAAGAATCGCCAGATAAAAGGCAAATGCCGAAGGGCAAGCGCCGCAACGTTGTCATATCCATAACCGCGCGTAACCAAATCGCGCATCACTTCAATTGTTCCGTTCGCATCGTATTCCGGAAATCGATCTTTGTTGATCGAAAAAACATCCATTCGCCCGCCGAACTTTTCAACGTGATATTCAAACGGAAGCGAACGCCCGCCGCGAAACTCTCGCATTTCCAAAACGTTGACGTTTTTTTTTCCGTTCTCGAAAACGTGGGCAAGCGCTGAATGCGTATGCGGTTGCCCGGATGATGCCCATCTAATCGCGTTTGAAACAATCCCCGCCGCGCCCCGATATTGAATCAACCAGCCGTTTTGAATTTCATTCGCCGCCGCTTCCGGCGTAATGCTGCGCATTTCATCGAACGTAAAATGTTTCATGATTCCAAACGGGTAATCCGTTCCGCATTCGTATTAACTTTTTCGTGAAGTTGCGCCGTTTGTTCTTTTACTTCGGTTTTCAGGTTTGACAATTCGAGTTTCAGAAATGGCATATCTTCGTTTTTGATTGTTTCGATTTTTGTATTGATAGTTGCCAGCCGCCAAACCGCCGCAAGTCCAACGGCAAGAATCGAAACCAAGCTTGCAAAGATTCCAACAACAACCGCGATTTGCGAATAATTCGTTTCGGCAAGAATTGCGAACATGAAAAAACCCTTTCAAAAAAAGATTCCGTATCAACGGAAATCATAGTTTTGAAGGGTACAGTTTTTAAGCGTTTTAAGATAGAGGAAATTTAGGATCAATCAAAAAGCGATTGTTGCCCGCCGTTCGCGAGTTCCTTATCAACTTCGCGTTCAAACTTTTTTGACAAGTTCAACCAATTGCGTTCGCGAGTTTGAAAATACTGTTTTTGAGCGTTCCGCATTCGCCGAACAAGATCCCGGAATTCTTCACCGTTCATCGTCTTCATCTCCTTCATTGTAGTTCGGAAGTTCCATTGATTCCTTCAAAGCCGCCGCCGCTTCAACAACGCCTTCATCAAATTCTTGCCCGGTTGCAACGGAAAGATTCAGTTGTTCAAGCAAATCTTCCGCCGCCTGAATCATGCGAACCGTTCGCGTTTTCTCGCGATTCAACGCCATGTTGGAAACTGCAAATCTTCCCTGATGAAGAAACGGCAAAACAATTTCATCAAAAAGATCGTTGCCGTATTCGCAAGTCAATTCCAGCCGATCCGCAACCGCGTTCAACTGTTGTTGTTCGCCAATGTCTTTAGGCTTTTCGTTCGATGCGAAATAGTAAACCGCCGCCGAATATGCCCGGAGCAAACCGGCAAGTTCGCCCGTTAGCGTTGTAAGCGCTTCATGCAATTGCGTTTTTTCTTGAAGTTCTCGCGCAACGGTTGCCGCTTCATATTCCGAACGGCATTTGCAAAGTTCGATTTCTTCAAGCTTTCCCGGTATCGAATAAAAGATTCGGGATCCTTCCAAGCGAATGCCCGCCGGTTTCAACCCGGCTTCAACAATTGCCCGCATCGCTTCCGACTCTGCCAAGCCGCGAAAGTATCGGCCTAAAACAATTTGTTCAATGGTTCCCGTCATTCTCCCAACCTTTCCTTGAATGATTCAACCGAATCTTTTTCGTATGCGAGCGCATCTGGAACGGCTTCATTGAAAACCAAACCGAACCGCCATAAACAGAACGCATCGGTTTCGTCGTCTGAATCGAAAACCAAACCGAATTTTTTGCCGACGGCCCCGGCGATTGCGTGTTTTTTTCCCTTGCCTTTTCCCGTCGCAAATTTCTTTAACGTTGTCGGCGCAACTTCAAAAATGTTCGGCGTAACTTCCAACAAAAGCATTCGGAGAATTCCGCCGTATTCCGCAAGCTTCTCGCGATTGTTTTGCGATCCATACGAATAAGCTTCAATGAAAATCGAATCTTCGCCTTCCGCGTTTCTCGCGATTTCCGATTGAACCAACAACGCAAGATCCGTAACCCGTTCGATTCGACCGGGCAAAAGCGAACCGCGCGATTCGTTCCCCAAAAGTTTCATTTCAAGTTTTCCGGGATTCGGATCGTTGCCGAAGCAAATTGCCGTTGCCGTCAAACTCGGATCGATGCCAAAAATCATTTCCGCGCCTTTCTTGTCAGCCAAAATAAAAACCCGGCTTCATGCCGGGCCGGAGCGCCGATCACAACGCCCCTGAATCGCTTCCATTGCGATTGTATTAAATTTGATCTTCCCGCCATAAGTCAAGTTTGCGAGCGATGCGCGTTGCCTGTTGTTTGTTCAGACCGGTAATTTGTTCAAACCAGTTCGCCGAACCTTCGATTCGTTCGCCAAGTTCCGAAGCCGTGTTTATTCCCGCATCTTGCAACGGCTTCATTTGCGAATCGGTTAAACCGATTTCCTTAATTTCAACATCGGGAATTGATGCAATTTGTTCAACGGTGAAACCTTGCCCTTTGCCGTTTGACTTCCGAAGCTTTGGTTTCAGATCTTCCGGTTTCTTGTAATTGATTTTATCAGTAACTTCATGTTCAAGAAACTTTTCGCCGTTGGGAATTTTAACCCGTTCAACGCAGTGTTCTTCCATTGCTTCCAACAACTTCGTTTTCGCGTTGTTGAATTGCTTCGCTGCTTTGGCCTTCGCTTTATGCGCCGCATCGTATTCTTCAGCCGCTTGCTTTACTTCATCCGGAACGGTTTCTTCCATACCTTCAAACTGTTTTTGATTCATCGCTTAAATCCTTCCCTTTTCTTTCAATTCGATTTTGTTGCGCCTGAGAATAGCCCGGCGGTTTCATAAGCCGTTCGCGTTTCATTTCAAGCGATTCTTCCCAAAGTTTCAAGAATTGCTTTTGCGAATTTTTTAATTCCTTCCAGCCGATCAACCCGATAATTCGCGTCAATTCCGGATCAACCTTTTGTTTCATGAACTGAATGAACTCTTTGCGGTAATTTTCGGAGCGCCAACCGTCGTATTCATTCCAGAATTTTTTTCGTTGTTGCAGATAATGAAGCGCATGTTGCCAAGCCAACAATGAAGGCATATCTTCGCCAACCATGTATTCAACGCATTTCGCGCGAATGTTCCCCGCCGTCGGAAGCTTCGGATATTGATGCGAACCCGCCAATTCATAAACGGCCCAACGAAACGCATCATCGGGAATGTCGCGAAGAATAATTTCGTAAGCCGCGATTTGCCCCGGCGGAATTTCGGTTTCGCCGTTGGAGTCAATTAAGCCAAGCGATTGAGCAAGAAACTTCATGCCCGTTTTGAATGCAACCGGCGAAAGCTTTCGGTATTGATCGTCAGCCGAATACTTCGCTTGCGTTGATTCGTTTTGTGTCTGCCTTGCAAGATTCATATGCGCCCCTCAAAAGTTCAGCCAAAATAAAACAACCGGTTTTGTTTTTCCCGCCAAAAAGCTTTTCCAAACAAAACCATTTTTCGCGACAAAAATCCGAATTACGAATTGCCGATTCTATTTCGTCGCGCCTTGCCAATAGTTCCATCAATTCCGATGAACGTTGAACCCGCCGCCATGCGTTGCGAATCCCGCTTGAAACTTTGTTCGTTCGATATGACGAATGAACAACGCCTTCATCGTGCAACCGGTTCCACCATTCAAGCCATTCGCGGAGTTCGCCAACCGGCGATTCAGGAAAGCAAACTTCCGCATCGATCAAACCGCGCTGAATTTGAATCAACCCGTTTTTCTCCAATGATTCAATTGCCCGTTCCCAATAAAGTTCGATTGATCGTTGATCGGAAATTCGTTGTTGAATCATCGATTCGGTAATGATACCCGAACCGTTCATCAAATCGCCAGCCGCCAAAATATCGATCATCAAACCGCGAACGCCCGCCGGTTCGCTGGAAGTGATATCAAACCAGATCTTCGCATCGATCATCAAAGCCATTTGCGAACGCCGCCTTTCAATCGAGTTTAATTGACAGTTGCGAAAAAAGTTCAACTAGAATTCCGAATTCGCCGTTCGGCAATTCCCCGGAAGAAACCAATTCGCCAGCTTCATCATTCAACGCATCGATTTCGCGAACCGATGTTGCGCATTCGGCTTTTTCTTTCAGCCGTTGAAAATGCCCGCGTTCGTCTTTGTTTTGCGGTTTCGGTTCCGGTTCCGGTTGCGTCATTTGTTCCAGCGCTTCCGGTTCCGGTTGCGGTTGCGTCATTTGTTCCGGCGCTTCCGGTTCCGTCTCCATCGCTTCGGAATCATCCGGTTCCGGTTCCGCATTGCGCTGATTGTTTTGGTTGCGATTCGCCAAAAAATCGGCCCGGCTTTTCGGTTCGTCATTCGATTCTTTTTTGCGTTCAATCTGATTTGCGGTTGTATCAACAATTCGGTTCGGATCGTTGCCAAGTTGCTGATCTTCGTGCCGGTTCAATTCTTCCATGCGACGCGCCAACATCGGATCCATCGGAACAACCCGCCGCGCGTATGCGTTGCGATAAAGAGTTTTCATACACATTTCAAAAAACCAAGCGTTCCAGATCTTCACCGTTTCGGCGCAACCCATCGCCTTTCGGATTGTCTCGCATGTAACGAAATGATATTTGTCGTCGCGATTGGGATCTTTGTATTCAACAACAACATACCCGCCGCGAACGTCTTTGAAATCCTTCCAAGTTCGCGATTCGTCAAACGGATCAAAAGCATGTTCAACGATTCGTTGCTTGACTGGATCGTATTTGTATTCATCCAACTGGTGAACCAAAACCGCGCGAACGTCTTTAACGTCCGGATGCCGCAACATTAAGGATTGATAGCCTTGCCATTGAACCGTTACGCGAACTTCGGTTTTGACAACAACGCCGTTTTCGCGAACCTTTGAAGCAATCAACGCAACATGATTCAACGACGGTAACAACTGCAACGTTGCGCATTTCAGAACCGCCGCAAACTTGCTTTCGGGAGTGCATCGCGCCAAAGCTTCGGAATTGATATCAACCAGAATTTGCGCTTTGAATTGTTCGGCGGAGATCCAACCGGTGAGCGAAGATTCGAGATCTTCAAGAACTTCCGGCTTGTTCAACCATTTGCGCAAACTCATTCCGCGTTGAGCATCGATTTGATCTTGTGTCAGTAATTGATTGTTCGCCATTTGTCAGCCTTTCAAAGAGTTGAGTAAAACAAACGCGCCGCCCGTACAGGGAAACCCGAACGGCGCGCCGAGAAATGATCACCTATCCTTTCGCTTTTGATTTCGTCAAACGAACATGCCCGGAACGTTTGACTTCGCCAATCACTATATTGCGAACGTCTTTTTCAGTCCAATAAGAATCGGCAACAATCGTTCGCTTCAACTGAAAATTCCGGCCCGGAAATTTTGCAATCTCGAAATCGCCCATTTTTGAAAGCATTTCGTTTTTGATTCTCCTTTTTTCCGATTCAAGATTTTTTATTTCTTCGGCGATTTCCATTTGACGAAACCAAAGCGCTTCATCGTCAGCCGTCAATTCAACAACGGATCCAACATTAACGCCGTAAAGTTCTTTCAAAAGCTTCGCGGTTCCCGCGTGTTCAAAGTTCGGTTCCGGCGGTTTGCCGTCGATGATTCGTTGAACAAGTTCCGCTTCGGCTTCAACGATTTGTTCAATCAACGCATCGTTGCGATCAACTTTGTAAACCAACATTTCGTTCCCGTTTTTCAAAACAGGAAATTCAACCCGATTCAATCCGAGAACTTTCATTTGTTGTTGCGCCTGAAACATCGCAATCGCCGGAACTTCGTCAGTTCCCGCCCGCCCGTATTTGTGTTCGTCTTCTCCCGATGAATCGAACATTCGCCAATTCGAGTTTTTCGCTTCCAGTTCCCAAATGTCGGAAGCTTTTTTTGCAATGCCGTCGGGAGTTGCGCCCATGTATTCAACGTCAGTTGAAAGGAACATCGGAAGATCTGTTTGAACTTCGCATTCGTTTTTTGATTTGTATTCGTCAATTAAAATTTCTTCCATGCGATGCCCGAAGCGCATGCGTTCGGCCTGTTCATCATCCGGTTGCCAAGCTTCCATTTCGCCGCGCTTCGTCAAGTACAGTTCAAGCGCCGACGAATAGGGCGATGCGTTGCAAGCCGCCGCCGCTTCGCTTGCGGTAATCACAACGGGCCTTTCGCGTTCCGGATCATATGACCGGATTTGATACCATTCCGGCGAATGCGCCGCCGGGCCTTCAATCGCAAACTTTGAATCAATCATTGTGTCAGCCTTTCGTTTCGAGTAAGAAAACGCCCGGCATCGCTTCCCGTTCCATCCTATGCGATGCCGAGCGCGGAACTATTCTAATTCTTCGGCCCGGAGTTCGCCAACGTCAGCTAACGCCGTCAGCAAAACAACGCCAGAACCTTTCAACATTTCTTGAACGGCTTTGCGATTGTCCGGATCCAAAGCTTCCCAAGATTCTTGCGGAGAAATCAACAACGGCGGTTTTCCGTTTTCTTCCGCCGCCCGCTTGACGATATCGATTGCAACTTGAATCGCAATCTTCCAGCGTTCGCCATGCGAAAGTTCATGAAACAACGTTGTTCCGCGTTTCGTTTCAGTAACCAGCCGCCCGCGTTCGATGCGAAGATCCGCCGTAGTAATTCCGCCAACAGCTTGCGAAAGAACTTCATCAGTTGAATAACCGATTTCGCGAAGCGATTCCGCCTGTTCATTCAAACGTTCGGCTTCGGCCTTCAACGCCTTTCCGCTTTCGTATCGCTCGCGAAAACGTTCCGCGCCTTTCAACGCCGCAACCTTATCAGTCAAACCGTCAACCGTTTGTTTGACCGATTCAAGTTCGTCGCGAAGTTCGCTTTCAGATTCGCCCGGTTGTTCGGCAAGAATCGCTTCAAGCTTTTCGATTTCCTGTTGATCTTCAATCGCTTTATCTTTGACGTTGCAAGCTTGCTTGTAATCGCGTTGCGCATCCGTCAATTCGGTTTCAGCTTCGGCAAGTTTCTTTTGAAGCTTTTCGATTTCAGATTGTAAGCCTTCAACCTTATCGCGACATTCGGCAACGATATCGGCTTTGGCATCGGCAAGCGTTTCAAGCTTTTCGGGATCTCCCGCCGCTTCGCGAAGCTTTTCAATTTGTTCTTTCGCTTCGGCCCGTTGCTTCGCTGAGTTTTCGAGCGTTTCAATTTTCGTTTCAAGCCGCGATTGTTCCCGAATCGAACCGTTCAATTCGGCTTGTTCGTCTTCAAGATTTCCTTCCGGGATTTTTTCAAGTTCCGGTTCGGTTGCATCAATGATGCCTTGCCCTTCCGTTTCTTTTTTCCCGGCTTGCGATTCAAGCTTGCGGGCCGCGCTTTCGCATTGCCGCTTGACCTTGCCCGCCATTTCAACCATTGACGAAAGATCTTGAAGTTCATCGCCAACGATTTCTTTGAACTGTTCATCGGATTCAAACAATTCTTTGAAATCGGATTCTTCCGCCGTCATTCCGGCAAGTTGAATCAATGCTTTGACTCGCGCCGCATCCGAAGTATCGGGATCCTTAAATCCCGGATCGACAAGATCCGAAACGGAAAATTTGCCGATGATCGATACAACTTCCAGTTCGCCCGCCTTGCGCGTTGTTCGCCCAACCCGGAGAACGGCCCCAAAACCATCGATCAACCCCGCTTCGGCCCCGTCAGAAGCCGAGAGAAGCCGAGCATTGCCCGAAACCAGTGCTTCCGTTGCTTCAAGCGTTTTCGTTTTCCCGGCCCCGTTCGGCCCCTTCAAAACGACAACGCCGCCGTTTTCCGGAATCGGAATATGTATTTGATCAACCGGGCCGATTGATTCGATATCAATTCCATCTAACGCCGATTTGTTCTTTGCCCGTTTCGGCGTTTTTGTTTTCGCCATTTAGCCAGCCTTTCAAAAAGTTTCGTTTCAGTTTTTTACAGTTCAACGTCCCGCAAACATTTTTCAAATCCGTTTTGCCCATCGTCGCCAGTATTTCGGAGTTCATCGCGAACGACCTTCATTGATTCCGGCGCTTTGATGCCAAGACGAACCCGTTTGCCTTTGACAGACACAACGACAAGTTCAACATTATCGCCGATGAAAATTCTTTCGTTCGCTAATCGTGATAAAATCAACATTTGAAATCCCTTTCGTCAAATTAAAAAATCCGTTTGTTCAAACTCGCATCAAACCTTTTTCGCCCGGCCCCGCGTCAACGGTTCCGGATAACTCTTTAATCGTTTCCGATCCGTTTTTTCGATTCCAATAATTTCGCCTTCATCGTCGCGAACAACTTGAAAGCGTTCCGTGAGTAGCAACCAAAGAATGCGTTGAATGAATGCGCCCCGGCTTTCGCCTTTGATCAAAAGATTTTCATCAACGGCTTTCAAATACCCTTCCGGCGTATGAATCGTCGTTGTATCCCTGCCCTTTGCCATTGCTTTGCCTTTCCATAAAAAACAAAAAGATCGGCCCGGCAACAAACCGGGCCGCCTGAATCATTCGGTTTCAAAATCGTTTTGAAGCCGTGTCGGGTAAGTGACATAGTGAACGCCCAAGTTTTCCGAGTAACCGGAAGCAACTTTTTCGGAATCATTCAGCTTGTAAGCGATTCGCCATTTGAAAACCCGAAGTGTTTCAACTTCGCTTCCGAAAACTGTAATCCAGCCGCCTTGAATGCGAACCCGAACTTCGCCCAATGCGAACAACCGGATTTCATGAACCATTTGTTGAAGTTGATTGTTTGAAGCTTTCATTTCCGCGCCTTTCAAAAAGTTGTTTGCCTTGCCTTATGTTTTTAATGATATCATTTATCGGCACGCCGTCAATGTGAATTCAATCTTTTTTGTGAATTCAGAAAAAAAAACGGCCCGCCGAAACGGGCCGCCCAAACGCCAGCCGAATCATTTTGCTTTTTTCAACATCCCTTCAATATGCCAAACGTTCAAAATAACCCATGCCCGCCGAAACGCCTGTTCCGACGAATCGCGAACGTGCGACCAATCAAAGCATTGTTCCGCTGCGAACTGTTCGTTGATGATTCCGAAGCCGTCAAACGTCATGTAAAGCGTTCGCCATTGCTTGTCGGTAATGCTCCAACGATCTTCGCCGTCTCGCGCCATGTAACGCATAACGGCATTCCGAACGGTTTCAAAATCCATTTTCGCAACTTCGGTTTCAATCTTTGAAGAAACTTTTTTTTGTGTCGTAAACATTTCCGCGCCTTTCGATTTCGAGAGAAAAGAACGGGCCGCCGATTGACGGCCCGCGTTGCCAGTTTTCAGAATGAGAGAAACAAACCGGTTCGGCCTTCGATCAACTCTTGCAGTTGATCGGCATAAACATTTTCGACCGATTCGGTTTTTGTGATTGCCAGTTTTGACGGCGAATATTTCATGAACTCAATATCGTACAAATCCAAGCCGTTCAACGTGATTCGGATTTTGTTGAACTTTCGGCTTCCCTTGAACGAAAACATAACATTCGCTTCGCCCGCAACAAATCCAGTTGCCCCGATCATCACGTTCAAACGTCCGGTTCCGCCGAGTTGTTCGATGATTGTTTTTGCGATTTCCATTTTTCCGCGCCTTTCAAAAAGTTGAAGTTGTTTGCCTTGCCTTATGTTCTTAATGATATCACTTATCGGCCCGCCGTCAATCTGAATTCACTTAAAATCGGAAAAATTCTGAAATAAACTTTTCGGGCCGGGCATGAAAAAACCGCAAGGGTTTGGCGCGGAAACGGGAAATAGAATCCCCCAAGAATCCCCCTTGCGGCATTGTCGCCGGGTATTCTGGCAAGGCAACCCGGCTTCGGCTGACGAAAGCAATTGTTCCCGCCCGCCTATCTTTTGTCAATCGTCGTTTTGTTTATGTCGCGAGAACCGATAAAGAAAAAACCGGTTTGTTCCTTCCGCAAGTTTTTTGCGACGATAAAAACCGGCGCTTTCCATAATCGGATATAGATCCCGCAATCGCCGCAATCCTTCCATTGCCGGGAATCCGTTCGTTCCCGCCGCTTGGCATATTTCGTACGGCGTATGCCATTCAAGATCTTTCATCAATTCATAAACCCTACGAACGCCCGCTTGAAGTTCCGCAACATCGTCTTTAGAAAGAATCCCTTCCGCGCCATGCGCTTTCAGCCAATCCATATCGCTTTGTTCAAAGTTTAAGTTCGGTTGGTTGATTCCGTCGCTTTCATCATCAAACAAGTTTCTTTGCGTTTCTGACATTTCAAAGCCTTTCGCCTATTCTTGAACGGAAACTGGAAACAAGCCTTCCGGGATTTCCAAAACATCGTTGACCGATTTCCCGTTGTGCATTTCCTGAAAATACGATTCAACTTTTTCGCGTTGCGGTTTCGTCAACTCTTTGAAAATCCCCGCAACAATATCGCGAAGCTCAAAATCAACCGATTGAATTTTTCGATTCCGAGCGTTGCCGCCGATCTTGCCTTTCAGTTCGTTTTGATCAATCTTGCAATACCGAAGCAATTCTTGAACCTGTTGATTGTTCGGCAAAAATCCTTCGTCTTTTGAAACTTCGGATTTCTCAAGAATGAATTCGCCGAGTTGCTGCAACGAATCCCATTCGCGCCGCCGAACTTCGGCTTGATTCGCCGCAAGCGCCAGCGTCAAAAGTCCCGTTCGTCTTTGCGTCATTGCGTTTGTTTTTGTTTTCTGCGCCATTGTTTCAGCCTTTCAAAATGTTCTGAATGTTTCGCGCTTCGCGAATCTTGCGAACCGCCGCTTCGATCAAACGTTGATCCTTGCGTTTCATTTCTGCGCCTTCCAATTCATCAATCCAAAATTGAAGCCGTAGCGCTTCGGCCTGTTGTTCATGTTCTCGCGCCGATTTAACGGAATTGATGCAATCGCATAATGCGCCAAACCGTTCTTTGTATTCGTCTTTTGAAATTTTCATTGCCTTGCCTGTTCTGATTGTGATTGAAACCGGAAGTTCAAATTCAAAAAGATTGTTGAGTTCAACCGACATTGATCGTTTTTCCCTTTCCTTCCGCAACCCGCTTTTGCGAAATGTACGATGCCGAACCGCGCCAGTAATTCGCCGTTGCGGGATCCATCTTCGCAAGTTGCTTTTCAAACTTTGCCAATGCCTTCGCCGCTTTTTCTTGCCGTGTCATTGTTCCGCGCCTTTCGATTTCGAGAGAAAAGAACGGGCCGCCGATTGACGGCCCGCGTTGCCAGTTTTCAGAATGAGAGAAACAAACCGGTTCGGCCTTCGATCAACTCTTGCAGTTGATCGGCATAAACATTTTCGACCGATTCGGTTTTTGTGATTGCCAGTTTTGACGGCGAATATTTCATGAACTCAATATCGTACAAATCCAAGCCGTTCAACGTGATTCGGATTTTGTTGAACTTTCGGCTTCCCTTGAACGAAAACATAACATTCGCTTCGCCCGCAACAAATCCAGTTGCCCCGATCATCACGTTTAAACGTCCGGTTCCGCCGAGTTGTTCGATGATTGTTTTTGCGATTTCCATTTTTCCGCGCCTTTCAAAAAGTTGTTTGCCTTGCCTTATGTTTTGAATGATATCAGATATCGGCCCGCCGTCAATACTGATATCATTCTTTTTTCAAATTTATTTGCAACGAATATCGAAAACCAATCCATCGCCGCCGCGTTCGGAGAATTCGACGAATTCGGCTTCGGTTGCGATTCGTCGGCAAACGCCTTTGTAACCGAGTTCAACGTATGCTTTCATTCCTTCCAGCGATGAAGCTTCGTTTGTTACAACTTCCAGAACTTTGAAAGTTTCGATTTTGATGCCGTCAATGATTCGTTCGACTTTTCCGCCAACCATGAAAAACATAATTCCGCGCCTTTCGTTGTGTTTCGTTTGCTTGCCTTGCCGTTGCTTCGATGTTTGTATGATATCACTTATCGGCCCGCCGTCAATCTGAATTCACATAAAATCCGAAAGTTTTTTGAAATCATTTTTTTCGCCTCATTTTCAGGGTATGCGACCATACATGATAAGGCGACGAAACATCAACGGCGAACGCATACGATTCGGGCAAGTTTTCGGGATCTTCATACCACGGCAAATGTCGCGCGGTATATGGTTCGTCAAGCCGAACCGCGCGCCACCAATCCGCTTCAAGCAAATGCAACCGGCGCGGGCAGTAAAGCGCAAACGTTGTATCGACTTGAGCGAAGAAACAATTCGGTTCGCGCCGTTCGATCCAATGCCGGGATTCATAACCGATGATATCGTTTTTCAAAACTGAATCCGGAACATCATCAATTCGCAAACTTAATCCAGCCTTTCCAACGTCCGGGTTTCTATTCAATGCGGTATTCAATTTTTCAATCGCATCATCGGGAACTTGAGAAATATCTAGATCTCCGTCAGTAATAACAAAGCGTTCCGTTTGTTCGTGCGCTATGTTCAAATCCCAAACCGCCGTAGAACCAACGTTGTGATCCATGTAACGAACTTCAACCGAATCATCGCCCTCAATCGATTGAAGCCATTCTTTGCAATTTGGAAAATCGCAACCGTTGACAATCAAAACAGGGAACAACCCAAGCCGCTTCAAATCCGGAATCATTTGCGCGGGCCATTCGTGAACGTTGAAAACTGTTGTGAATGCTTTAATCATTTTCAAATTCGATTTGCTCTAAATTTCCGCGCCTTCGATGAAGATTGATTTGCGTTGCGAACCAATGCGAACAAACGCCCGGTTCGATTTTTTTGTCTTCAAGTTTATGATCGATTTCGATTCCATACGTTTCGCCCCAAGATTCCACAATGCCGCGAAAATTTTCAACGTCTGAATCGGTAAACCAATCGCGCCATTGCCCGGAGCGATTCGCGCGATAAACCAAATGCGAAACCGGGCCAACCGTGAACGTCAATTTTTTACGAATAACGTTTTCGACCGCGCTGAAATCGCCGTTTGCGATATCGTCAAAAAAAACCAAATGAAAGTTTTCAAGATCCTGATATTTGTTGAACGCCTCTAATGACAACCAATCCAATTGTGGATCCATGTTTCTTTGAACGCAATTCAGGCGAACGGCTTCCCGATAAATTTTCATTGTCGAAAAATCGCGTTCTTGTTCCTTGCGTCTTAACAAACGAAAGAAATGTTCCGCGTATTCTTTTTCTTTGTAAACGTCAACTTCGGGAGTCGTCAAACCGTAAAGCAAAGCCGAAATGAACCTGTCGCGAGGATCCCGCGTGATGAAAAAAATGTGTTCGTAACGTTCGGAATTCAAAACGCAATTTTCGCCCCAAAGCTTTTTTCTAATCACGTTACGATCATCGCCGGTATCGTGTTCAAACTCGTAACGCATATTCATCGCGCGAGCCATTGCAAAACATAAACCGGAAGTTCCGGATTTCCCCGCCCCGATGATCAACGCGTTTTTCATTTCAAACCTTTTCCGAACTCGCGACGGGAAAAGTTGAACCAAAACTTTTCTTGTTTGATTTCTTTTTCCTTCGCCGAACTTGCTTTGTTGTCTATTTCGATTGTGTCAACTTTCCATTTGTTTGCGCGGGCCGCTTTCCCGTAAAGCGATGAATCGTATCCGGACAAGATGAACTTGCCTTTGATATCCGCAAGCGTTTTCAAAAGCAATTCATGATGTTCAACCGTTGCTTCAAAATCGCCGTATGCCTTTTTCGCGTTCCGGGTTTGTGGAAGATACGGCGGATCCAGATAAAAAAGGGTTTCCGGCGAATCGAGTTCAACAATTAAATCGGTTGCCGGTTCGTTGCGAACTTCAACTTGCCGCAATCTTTCCGCCGCTTCCGGTAATCCTTCAACCGCCGAAAGCCATGCTGAAACCTGTTCGTTCATGTTCCGCCGCGTTCGCGATGTTGGCGTTGCAAAATCCTTCCCCAAACCTTGACGGCTTTGCCGGTATCGAACAAAGAAATTCGCCGCCCGCAAAACCGGCGAAGCATTCGGATCCGCATGTTCGGTTTTGACTTTTGCAACTGTGAACCCCGGCTTTGAAAACGGTTCAAGATTCAACCGCCGAATCAACAACGGCCCCAAAAATTCATTTTGCAGAACGCGCCAAAAATTCATTAACTCAAGATTGAGATCGTTCGCGAATTCTGAAACGCCTTGATGCGGTTTCGCAAAGAGAACGGCCCCGCCGCCAAAGTACGGTTCAACGTAACGAGTATGACTCGGAAAGCGTTTTATAATTTCTTTTGCCAGATACGTTTTTCCGCCATGCCATTTCAAAGGGTTTGCCATTTGTCAGCCTTTCAAAAAAAATTGAATCAAAGTTTGTTTTCAACCGCCCGTTGACGAATCAAAAGTTCCATATATTCGGCCCGCAACTTTGCTTCATCCAAGCCAAGCTTCCGCGCAATCTTTCTCATGCCAAAACCTTTATCGTTACGAAGCCGAACTGTTTTATGGATAACGTCCATCGGATACGGTTCATTGGGATTGTGTTGCATCTTATCGCCTTTCAAATTTCGTTCCCCCATTGCCGCCAGCCTTGCCGCTTGTGTCTCGCGAACAATTCAAGAAACGGCCCCGGCGAACATGCTTCAATCAAATCATAAAATTCATCCGGCTTTCGTGAATGCTCGCGCTTCCGGGAAAGTATCGCGTTCACTTGAGAACGCGCCGGTTGCAATGTTCGCAAACTTCCGCGAACGCCGAACAACAAAATTTCGGTTGTGTTCCTGAAATAAAAACCAACGCCGCGCCCGTCCGGTTGCCCGTCTTTTCGGGTTTTCAACCAAACCAAATTTGAAACGTAACGAAATCCCCATTCATCCAAAACCGTCAAGCCTTCCGGCAACAACGCGTTCGGAATCCAAAGATACAAATGCGCGTTTTCTTCCGCGTGATTCGCAACCGGCATTTCGCAAATTTCGTTAAACGTCATTGTTGGATAACGATGCAAACGCGAATGTTCCGGCGCAACTTTTCCGGTTCGGTTTTGAAACTGCCACGGCGGATCGGCATAAATCGTTTTGAACTTTTTCCGCAACCCCGGCAAATGATTCATTCCAAAACCTTTTCTTCAATCGGCCCGCAATTGTTATCCGGTTTCGGTTCGCATTTGAGCATTCGGAAATTTCCGTTCGCCTGAAATGTCGGAATCGTTTTGAATTGAATCGCGAAATGAATCTTGTCGCAAACGCCGCATCGCAAATGCAAAGAGCAAACAACCGGCATTTCGCCAGTAACCCGCGCCCCGCATTTATCCGTTTCAACTTTGATCGGTTCAACGGGAATTTGCGGTTCCGCCGTTTTTCTTTTTCCGCATGCGCAAGGTTTTCTTTCGAGTTCGCGAACCATGCTTTCGGTCAAAACATGGTTGCCGTATTCGGTCAACGGCAATTCGATTTTTTCAACTGACATTCCGCGCCTTTGCTCTAATTGTTCATTGAACGTTCATTGAACGTATTGGATCCAAATATGAAATCAGTTTCAAGCTTAATTTGTTTTGAACCCCTCTTGCGGATCCCAGAGTGAGGGAGAGAAGCCGTAGCCCCCCTACCCCCCAAAGCGAACTTGCGTGTTCCCTTCGTTCGGTCGATTGCCGTTGATTGCGCAATTCCTTTGTAACGGCGTTCGCAATCATTCGCCCCAACGCCGCGCCGCATTGAGTTCCGCGCACAAAAAAACCGGCAACGGATCCGAATCGGCGATTGTGCAACGAATCGACTATTCAAACAGGTTTGCCGGTTTCCGATATGATATCGGTTCCGCATTCTGTCTGGTAGTTCGATTCGTTGCGATTGCGAGAATATCGGATCCATTTCTTCGGCTTCAACATCGAATTCCACAACGGGATCCATTCGGGCCGCCCGGCAACCCCTATATCTTGTGTCTGAATTCCCGGCAATTCCCGAAACAACCCGGCAAAACCCGGTTTCGGCACAAAATATAGATCCCGGAAAATAAAACTTTGAAATAAACTTTTCAGGGAATCCCGGCCCGGTATCCGCAACCGCGCAAGAAAAACGCCCCGGATGAATCCCGGAGCGTTGCGCCACGGCGTTTCGACGGTTCAACCCGTTAGAAACCCCGCGTAAAATTTGAAGCCGTCAGAATCGATTTCTCGCGTTCACGGTTCGGCGTAAATCTTCGGCGTAATATCCCCGCGAACGTACAACGGATGCTTCGGCGTTCCCCCTTTGTTGACTTCCAAACAATGAAGCGTTCGCAAACTTTGCCGCATTCGATGAATGAGCGTTTCGCCCCGGCCCGCAAATTCTCCATGCGTTCCCCAAGCCGCAACCGTCATTTTTGCCAGCCCGGAAAATGCAACGATCCAATCGGTATTTTCCTGCAAGTTCGGAACGGCTTGCGATTTCATTTCGTTCGGATCGGTTGCCCGGTAACTGAATGCGTTCAACATGATCAACCCGCCGCCGCCGTTCGCTTCCGCGAACTGAACGCAACGCCGAACCGTCGGATCGTTTTTGCTTTCGTCAGCCGTTGACGGATTCAAGCCGATGAACGCAACCGGCGCTTTGCGACGATTCCAGATCCGCCAAAGCGCGAACCGATGTTTCCGGCATTCGGAAAAGATTGCGCCGTTCGCCGGGCCTTGCTTGTAATCAAACGCGATGATTTTTTCATGCGTCAAGTATCCTTGAACGGCAACCGGCTTGCCGGAATCGTCAAGCTTGACCAACAACGGAATTGCATCGCGCGAACCCTTACCGCATTCGCCGCAATACTGACTTCGGGAATCGCCGCATTTGCAAGCGCCGTTTTTCAAACGTTTCATTTCGTTGCCTTTCAGTTTTGTGAGAACGGATAAAAATCATCGTCTTCATCATCATCGGCGTTTTCCGGAAAAAGATTTTGATGTTCCAACATTGCGTTCCAGCAAACGCCGACGTTGTGAATCATTGCTTGAAGGGTATCCGCGCCCGGCCCCGCGTGAAGTTGATATTGAAGCGCAACAAGCGAAAGCATTCCAACCATATGATCATGATCAACTTCAACATCTTCGCCGAAATGTTTCTTCATCGCTTCGGCAACTTGCCCGGCAAGATTCGCGATTTCTTTTGATGAACGAAATCCGCCTTCAAATTTATCTGAATCAAAATTCATTGTTTGCCTTTCGCGAGAGTAAAAGAACGGGCCGCCGCTTGACGGCCCGCGTTGTTTCAATCGATGTTATGCTTTGCGTGGTTCGTTTCGCCTTCCGGCAAACATCCCGGCGAACGATCTTCGCGAACAACGCGTTCGCATTTGACCGAAACCGATGATGATGAAACGGCATCCAAAACTTCGCTGAGAATGTAACCGGCTTCCGATGAATTTCCGGCTTCCAGCTTGCCGCGAAGTGCAACCAAGCTTTCAATCAAATCTTTTTTGATATCAACGATTTTTGTTTTTGTGTCTGCCATTGTTCCGCGCCTTTCAGTTTGAAGTTTTGTTTGACGGCCTTGCCTTCCGTCGATGTTTTAATGATATCACTTATCGGCGTTCGGTCAATGTTGATATCACTTTTTTTCAAAGATTTCTGAAAAGTTTTTTGAAGTCAATTTTCCGTCATTTCTCGGATCCCATGCGAACGCCGTTGCCGCGTTCCCTTCCGGCGTAATTTCCAACGCAACCCGTTCGGCCTTTTCCCTATCGCTTGCCCTTACAAACGGAACCCGAAGCAATCGCCGCCGGTTCCCGCCTTTGTAAATCAAAACTTTCCATGCGTTGCCGGTTGCCTTCAACAATTGTTGTTCATTCATCGCTTTGCCCTTCCCGGTTTTTTTCAATGCGTTCCGCCGCGATTCGTTTTTTTGGTGGGCGCGTCATTGTGTCAGCCTTCAGTTGTGAGTGAATAAAACGGGCCGGTTGCCCGGCCCGCGTTGCTTCATGCAAGCTTTGCAATTTCCCGTTCAAGTTCATCTTCGGTTTCAGGAATCGGAACATCTTCGCCGAATGCTTCCCGTTCGCCATATTCGCCGCGCCGCGTTGCCCATACTTCCAGAACATCGCCAAGCCGAACAAGTTTTTTCATATCCTTCCAGATGAAGAAATCAACAAACGGATCGTCAATGATGTTCGGATCTGGGCGCGTCAATGCCGGTTCCTGTTTTTCGTTGATGAACTCGGAAAACTCAATTTCATGCGTTCCCGATTGCAAACCGTAACGGTCGCGAATGTAAAGCCGAATGAACTTTGCGATTTTGTTTTTCAATACGGTTTCGGGTTTCAGCTTTCGCGGTTTGCTTCCCTTCGCCGCAAGTTGCCGATTCGGATCCGAAAGTTTCTTTTCATAATATCGTTGCTTTGATTTCCATTTCGCCAACGTTTTCTTCGCCCGCTTGACGGCCTTTTCGCGTTTCTCAATTTCGGCTTCCCATTTCGCAACGTTCGCATCAACGTTTTCGGCGCGTTGTTCAACCAAATCTTTCGGCTTGCTCTTTTTCGATTTCATTGAAACGCAACGTTCATCGATGCCCCAAGCTTTCAACAGTTCATCGGCTTGTTCGCGGAAAGCTTCAACGGCTTGTTTCTCGAATCGCTCGCATTGCCGTTCAACGTCTTGCGATGTTTTGCCGTCGGGCCGCCAATGCGAACCGTGTTTCTTGCCTTGCCAAACATGCCCGAATTCATGCGCGATGATTGCAATCAATCCTTCAATCCGATTGTTGATCATGAATTCAACGCCAAGCCGTTTCGACTTTACCGGGAACTTTCCCGCGCTTCCGATTCGCAATACAACTTCGCAACCGGAGTAATACGCGTAACCGCTTCGGGAATACTTCGTATTCTTAACGCGCAGTTCGCGAACGTCTTTCAATGTGAAGTTTTCCATTTGCTTCGCGACAAACGCGCAAGCCTTCCGAATGATCTTGTTCGGAATGTCAGTTGAATTTTGAACGATCTTCATTGCCTTGCCTTTCAGTTGAAGAAAAAGAAACGGGCCGGTTGCCCGGCCCGCGTTGCTTACATACCCGCCCGAAGCATTGCTTGAATCGTTCCGAGACGAACGCCCGGCCCAACTTGCCCTTCACAATGATTTCGGGCCGCAACCATAACATCGGCCCGCGTAACGCGATGCCCGTTTACAGTTACCGGATTGATTTCAATTTCCCGGCTTCCGATATGATTAAGAGTTGAATCGTTCATTGTTCCGCGCCTTTCAAAATTGAGTAAGTGATATCGAACGGCCTTGCCTTCCGTTCATGTTTGTATGATATCACTTTTATCGGCCCCGTCAATAACTGAATTCACTTTTTTTAAGTTTATTCAAAAATTTTTCCAATGCTTCCGGGTAAAGTTCGGCATATGCCTTTTCAGATTGTTCCGACAATCGCGGTTCAAGCTTGATCGGTTCCGGCGGTTTGTCCCGATAAGGCAAATCCGCCGCCGCCGCATACCAATCGCCCGATTCAACCTTATCGCCATGCAATGCGGATCCGTTTGTGTAACCGGATGAAAGCCAAGTGTAAACATGCGAAGCTTCCGGCGTTGAATCGAGTTCGGCCCCGTTGTCGATAAACTTTTGAAACGTTCGTTGATCGAAATTCAAATTCGGAGTGATTTTGTAACCGTCAATCAAATCAAAGAAATCGCGCCGGTATGCCCATCCCGAATGAAATGAAATTGAGTTGTCGCGAACCCGGATGTTTCCGCCGTCGCCTTTTTCATCGTAAAGTTTTGAGGTAACGCAAATGTCAGCCGTTTCGGAAAGAACGACAACATGGTTTGAAATATGGTTCGGAAAATAAACGTCGTCATCTTCCCAAACAATTAAGTATTCCGAATCGATTGATGCCAGCCCGGCGCAAGCGTTGAACTTTTCCGGAAGCGTTCGGAAGCGAAACGGAATCGAAACAATTTTGACGCGTTCGGCAATCGTTCCCGGAATGTAATCGCCTTCATCATCTAAAACGATCAATTCCGAATCTTCAAAATCTTGCATCAAAAAACAGGCAACCGCATTCGCAACGGCTTTCGGTCGTCTGAACGTCGGGCATAAACAACTAACTTTTGTCATCGTAGATCCTTCGCGCTTCGGCAATAAAGAGTTCAAACATATCCGCCGCAAGATTTAATTCGTCAACGAAATGTTTGCGAATCGGTTCCATCGGCAAGCCAAGTTCGTAATGACTGATAACATAATTCCGGCAAATGTCGGGCAAGTTGTTCGGGTAAACAACGCCGTTCGGCTTCCCAAATTTATGAACGCCGCGAATGAACGGCAAGCATAAAGTTTTTCTTCCGGCTTGCCGAAACTTTTCATGAATGTAACCTTCTTCACTTCCGAACCCGCGTTGATGTTCGTTGAAGCCAAGCCAAGCTTCGCGCCGACAAGTGAAAAGCCAAAGCCCTTGCATCGGGATTGCAAACGGTTCGCCGTCAAGATTGTGTGCGCGTTCATCCCCGGCCCATTTGCCCCACATATTTGCGCCCCAATTTTCGGGATCCATATGCGAAGCGCCGCGTTCCGGAATTAAATTATCCCACAACAACAAACCCTGAAACAAATCGTTCGTTTCAGGATTCGCCTGATAAAATTCAACCAACCGTTGAATCCATCCGGGCCAAAGCAAAATATGCGAATCAACGCAAACAACGGCTTCGGCATCGGATCGAACGAAAACTTCGTTGCGCGGGCCGCTTGTTCCTTGCCTTTCAGCGTAAGGAACGTAATCAATTTCTTCGGCTTGTCTCGCGAAATCTTCCAAAAGCTTCCCATGCGCCCCGCCCGGATTGTTGTCGATAATTATGAAACGAACTTTTGCGGGTATGTTGTTCGCAAGTATTTCAAGCCGCATCGCCTGAATCGTGAACCAAACGCCCGCGTAATCATCGAAACAAGCCATGCCGATATCCAAACGAAATCGATCATCAACCGCTTTTCGATCATCGCAAGTTGAACATGCAACGCAACGTTTTTTGTTGTAACGAACGAATTCGTTGTTCAACGTGCAAGCGTTGTGAAGTTCGCAATCAAAAACCGTAACCATTCGGCCCCGGCCCGTTTTCGATTTGCATGGTTTGCAATAAATGTTTGCGATATCTTCGCCGCGATGAATGCAAGGCATTTCGGATCCGTCGTCAATCCGCCGAATCAAATAATTTTCATCGAACTCTTGAAAGCCATGTTTTTCAAAAAGCTTTTTCGCGGCTTCGGTTCGCGGAGTTTTTGCCAGCCATTCGCGGAAACCCAAACCTTTCAGGCAATGCAAAACCGCCGTAAATCCGTAACCGTTCCGCCGATGTTCCGGTTCAATCCAGATCAAAGAAAATAACCCGCGATTTTTTCCGGCATCAAATTCGCGCCGGTTCGTTGCGACGAAACCAACCCGTTCGCCGTTCGCGATGATCAATCGCGGTTCGCCCGCTTCGTCAAGAATTGCTGAAAGCGCCGCGTCATAATCTTCAATTACTTCAACGCCCGTTTCGGCTTGAAGCTTTTGAAGACTGGCAACGCAATAATCTTTGTCGCCCGGTTCCCCGGTGACTCTCAAAAAGAAATCCATTTTTTTGCGCCTTTTTTAATATACAAACTCCGTAGTTGATGAACTTGAACTTGATCCCGGTGTTGATCCGTATCCAAACGTTGTTGATGATGAACTTGAACTTCCGCCGCCGCTTGTTGTTGAAGTTGTCGTTGTTGTCGTTGTTGTTGTCGTTGTTGTCGTTGTTGTTGTTGTTGTTGTTGTTGTTGTTCCGCCTTCCCCGGTTGTCGTTGAAGTTGTCGTTGTACCGCCGTCCGGCGTTGTTGTCGGGCCGGGAGTTCCGCCGCCGTTGGTTGTCGATGAAGTTGTTGTGGTTGTCGTTGTGGTTGTCGTTGTGGTCGTTGTGGTCGTTGTGGTCGTTGTGGTCGTTGTGGTTGTTGTGGTTGTCGTTTCGCCTTCCCCGGTTGTCGTTGAAGTTGTTGTCGTTTCGGTCGTTGTCGTTGTTGTTCCCGGCTCTTCCGTCGTTGTTGAAGTAGTTGTTGTGGTCGTTCCGCCTTCCGTCGTTGTTGATTCGGTTGTTGTTGAAGTTGTCGTTGTTGAAGTTGTCGAAACGGTTGTAACCGAAGTTGATGGATCCGAAGTTTCAACCGGAATCGCAACGTTGCAATCTTCGTTCGTGTATGTTGCGGCTTCAATGGCATACGTCCACAACGGATATTCGCATTCTAGTTTGATTCGATCCGTTTGTTCGCCAGCCTTTCCGAACGTATGCGAAACGCCAACAACGCGAGTTTTTTGATTTATAATCGAAACCGAATCGCCGCTTGAAAAGTTTGCCGTAACGATATCGCCCGGTTGCCGATCCAGCGCATTAACCCGCGCGGTAAATTCAACCGTTTGTTGAAAACCAAGATAATACGAAAGCCAATCTTCCGCGATGTTTGAAACGTATTCGGTGTTTTGATACGCCCAAAGATTGATATTTTTTCGCCGCTTCCCGAACGCCGCGATTGCATCCGGAGAACGCCGGAAAAGTTTTGATTCCGGAGAACTTAAAGCCGTTCGCATCGTTGCCAGCAATTCGGTAAAGAGGCTTTCAATCGACGGTTGCGAAATCATCAACGGCGCTTCGCTTGCGTGCGTTTTGTCGGCTTGCGTATAAGTTGCATCCGATGTTTCGCCGGAAAGATCAACAACGATTTTTTTGATTGAAGCTTTGCCCGCATCCCAAAAATATAAACAGAAACATTGAAACGCGAGATCCCCGGCAAGTTGATGAATGTTCTTTTCGTCAACGATTGCCATTTGAAACTTCTCGGCAACCGCCGTATTCGCCGCGCTGAATGCCGCCGTATCGATAAAGCTTGTATCTATGTTGCCGAGAAATTCCGAAGTCAAAATATGTTCGATGATTTCCGGGCCTTTTTCTAACGGCGTTCCGGTTGCGGTTTCGTCGTCAGTGATTCCGACTAATGTAACCCAAATCGTTTCTTCGGCGAAGCCAAGTTTCGTCGGCGGTTGATTGACTGCAATCGTTGTGATTCCGGGATCCGAACCAGCCCGGCCCAAATCGGCATTGTATGTATCGTCGTCAAGCGTTGCCGTCCAAAAATCCGTATTGTATTCATGGTAAACTTGTTCGGTTTCGTTTTGGCTTTGTTCGCTTCCGCGCGCCTCAACTTTTTGAATTTCTTCGGAAGGCAAATAGTTGATAACGTAAGTCCAATCTCCAACTTCATAAACCGGAGTTCCGGCTGGCCAATATGGAACAACGCCGGGATCCGCCCAAATTCGATAGGCATCCCCGGTTCCGGTTCCGCCGCTTGGAATATCCGGTTCCGGATGAACAGCGATGTTGATGTTAAACGGCGCTTTCCATTTCGTGATCAAAAACGTAAACCATTCTTGCCCGCCGTTGTCGTTGTCTAAATACCACGAAATTAAATGCCCGGCACGCGAAATATGCGCGTTCGTGAAATCGCTGGAAGGAACGGCGGAATGCGTAAAGCCGTCAACGTTCACATCGCCGTCGGACGTTCCGGCCTGTAAAATTTTGCTTCGGCTTGTCCAATCGAATTGATTTGTGTCGGAAGCTGCAAAGCTTCCCGTAACGATTTCATAATCGTTCGGATAACCAATCATCAAATCGATTGACGTTCCGGAAGTGAAGCCAAGATTCGCAGCCGTGTCATTCAGGTAAAGCGCGGTTGAAGTATGCCGGAAAACTTGCGACAAGTAACCCTTCCCCGGCCTATCAATCAAACATGCCGGAACGCGATTAACGGGATTGCCGTAAACGATAGGAATAATTTTTCCTTCGCAATCATCGCAAACAACTTCCGGAAAAACTTGCCGCGTCAACGGCAAGCCAATCGAGCGATCAAAATGTTTTTCGATTCCGGTAAGCGTAACTTGCCAATCAACGGAACGTTCGGAGAACTTGAAAGGCGCGGTGAGAATGCCAGCGAAAACCGTAACGGCATCGCTCCAATTTGTTCCTTCAAACCAAACATAAACTTTCGCAATCTTTCCTTGAACGCCCGGCTTCGCAAAGAACAAATCGCGCAACGCAAAATCATTATCACGCAAAACCAGATTGAAAGAATTGCTTGAACCGACTTGCGCCGGTTTCCCTTGAACGCGAAGATTGCCCCAACGATTAACCCGATCATCCGTTGTGAAGCCGCCCGATGTTGGCGAAATTTCTTCATCCGAATAATACTTTGTTCCCGTTGCGCCGCCCCATTGAATTTCGAGAACATACCGAAGAAACGCGCCGGTTGATTTTGCAAGTTCCGTTTGCGATGCCGCCGAAATGCTGCGCGTCATAATGATAAACCTTCCCGCCGTTCATGCTCTTTGATTGCCGCCGCCAAATCGGAAACTTCTTGTTGTCCCATGCGGGTAAGATTCGGCGCTTCGATTGTCAAGCTTTGAACGCCATTGTTCCCGGATCTTCCATCTTCGGCAAGTCCGGGATCTTCAAACGGAATATCACCCGAACGCCCGATGAATTGTTGCGGTTGATTTTGAAGATCTTGAATGTAACGCAAGAGCGCTTCAATCTGTTGTTTGATATCGTCGGATTTTTGCGAGTTCGGCCCTAGCCCTAAGAACATCAACGCCGATTGAAGCGTTTGAATTTCCGCATATGCCGCCGCGATCTGCCCGGCGGTTGTATTCATAGCCTCAATGATTCGATCTTGTCTCGGGCCGCCAGCGCCGCCGCCGAACCCGGACCCGTATCCTTGCCCGCCGAATCCGTCGAATCCGCCGAACCCGCCGAACCCGCCGCCGCCCGGCCCCGGCCCGAAGCCGCCTTGAAAACCGCGCCCGAAGTTTTGCATCTGACTCGAAAGGTTTTGGAAGTTGTTGTTGACGTTCCCAACTTGGCGATTCAAACCGATAAAATTGTTGAAAGCGTTTTCAAGTTGCTTATCAAAGATTTCCATCGAACGCGCGTTTCGCATTCTCGCAACGGCTTCGCGATCCGCTTGCGTTGCCCGGCCCGAAAGAACGCGAATCATCATTTCGCGCCGCTCTTGCATTTCTTTTCGCTTCGCCGCATTAACGGCTTCATCCGTTTGTTTTTTCAACGAATCCATCGCCTTGCCGAATTGTTCGGAAGAAACCTTGCCTTCCATAAATGCCTTGCGAATGTTTACAAACTTCGTTGCCAGATCGTTCAATTCGATGTTCGGGAATTGCTCGCGAAGATTTTGGAAGCGTTCGCCCAAACTTCGCGTTGCTTCTTTCGCGGTTTGCATCTTTGATTCAGTTTCCTGAATTCCGCGAAGAAATGTTTGAACCAATTCGTTGATTCGTTCCGGCGTAAGCTCCCCGGCTTCGCCCGCCATAGTCAAACCAGCCGCAAGCCTTGCAGCGTTTTGCGGTGTTGCGCCGGGAATGTTTGAAGCATATTGCCCCAAGTTTGCAACGGCTTGATCCGGAGTGATTGCCCCGCTTGCTTGCGCTTGAATCAACTGTTGAATGAACCCGGAAAGTTCGGACGTTCCCGCAATTTCGGAATCCAACCGCGCGTTCCGCTTTGCTTCGATTGCCGATGCAATTGCTTCCGCAAGCTTTTGATTATTTTCGGCTTTTTCTCCAAAGCCGCCGCCGCCGGGCATTCCGCCGCCGCCCTCAAGCCCGTCGGCTTGCCCCATTTGATTAAGCTTTTCAAACTTCGCTTCCAGCCCGGAAAGATTCGCCGCGTTCGCTTGCGACAATGCCCGTTCAAGTTCGTTCACGCGATCTTTCGTAAGTTGAACTTTGTTTTCAAAATCTTGCGTTTGCGCGACCTGTTCTTCCCAAAGTTTTTTTCCGGCTTGCCCTAAGCTTCGCCATGTTGGGCGCAATTCTTCGGCCCGCTTTTGCGAACTCTTGACGGCGTTTTTGTATGACTCAAGCGCGACTTGCGCATCTTTCAACTGCGCCTTCAAGAAATTTGATCGTTGCCCGGCGTTCTTAAATTCGTTCGCCTTATCGATCATTTCTTGCGTTTTCTTAACGTATCGATCCGCCCATTCCGAATTTAGTTTTTTCGCGCGTTCGGCTTCTTTCCTGAACTCCCGAACCGCAGGATTCAATTCGTAAATGAATTTTGCCGCAACGCCAATTGCAACAATCGCCAAACCAGCCAAACCCGCCTTCAATCCCATCATTGCGATTTTCGCCGCAACCGCCCGGCCTTTTGCCGTCGCAAGCGCCGGGATCAAATCGGCAGCAATAACTTTGACGGTTGTTCCCAAAGCCGAAATAACCGAACCCGCCGCTTTGTTGATGCCGAGCAAACCGGTAATTTTGAAGGCAACCAGCGCCGCCATCAATCGCGGATGATTCGCCATAAATTCGCCAATCCATTTCACGATTCCGAATAAAGTTGAAATGAATTTTTGAACCGTTTCGCGATTGTCTCGAAACCATTGGATAATCGAAACGCCGAATTCTCCAAGCGCCTTCGCCGCATTTACGAAAGTATCGGCAATCGCCGGGCCTTGCTCTTGAGTGAACGCCGTGAACGCGTTGACCATTTGACGGAATACCGGCGCAAGCCTTTGACCGATTGAAATAACAACTTCGGAAATCGCCGATTTAAGTAGATCGAATTGCCCGGCAAACGTGTTCAACTGCGCTTGTTCCAATCGCTTCGCAACGCCACGAAGCTTTTTGGTTCCCTCCTCAAATTCCGCGATTGAATCGATTCCAACTTGAAGCAATGCCGCCATTCCCGGCCCGCCGCGCATTCCGAACAACGCCATAACTTCGCCGGTTTCCAATCCAGCCGCTTGCATGTTGCGCATCGTCTGAATGAAATCCATCGATCCATCGCGAGTGTATGCGATATCGATACCAAGTTTCCGAAGCTTTGCCGAAACTTCCGGAACGGCCCCGGCGAAACGCGAGAGGATATTCCGCAACGCCGTTCCCGCTTCGCTTCCCTGAAAACCGGCATCGGAAAGCTTGCCGAGCGCCGCCGTAACGGTTGAAAGCTTTATGCCGAGAGAAGCCGCAACCGGCCCAACCGGTTTGATTGCTTCCGCCAATTGCCGAAGATCCGTGTTCGAGCGAGTGAACGTTGCAACCAACGTATCATTGATTTCCGAAAGCTGCGAAGCTTCCATACCGAACGAACGCATTGTTTTCGCCGCAACATCGGCAGCCGTCGCAATATCAACTTGCGCAGCCGAAGCCAATTGCAACGCGCCCGGTAACGCGTCATAAATTTCTTTGACGTTCAACCCGGCAAGCCCTAAGTTCTCCATCGCTTCCGCCGCTTGCGTTGCGGTGAATCGAGTTGTTGCGCCCATTTGCCGCGCGCGATCTTCCAAGATCTTAAACTGCGCCGCGCCTTCTTTGCCAAGCGTATTTGTAACGCCCCGAACGCGAACCATAACCGATTCAAATTCGGCGAACTCTTTTACAGCAAAACCAGCAAACGCCGCCGTTGCGCCGATCATTCGCTTGCCAACCGTCGCAACGTCTTTCCCGGCCTTGCCCCAAGCTTGCCGGAATTCCTTCGTTGCTCCAATCGCTTTGCGAACGCCGTTGACAAACCCTTTTGAATTTAGGGTAAGAATGCCGCGCAATTCGTGAATTTTTCGAGACATATTTTAAGCTTTCGGATTTGTTGAATCCGCTTGCGCCTATGCCTTGAAGCCATTCCCGAAACGGCTTTTGTTTTTAACTCATTTGCGTTTCATGTTCGATAACGATTGAAACAGAAAACAAATTGTCATTCGTTCGCGTGAATTGCAATTCGGTGTTCACGAATCGCGCGTTGTTGTAAACGGTTCCGTCGGTATGCGTGTAACCGAAAGTATTCTTCGGCCCGTCAGCCGTGTTGTAATAAAAATCTTCAAGATCGTCTTTCATCGCTTGCGTCAAGTTCGGCAACGTGATGTTCCATCGATATTTTTTTTGCGAACTGTATTTGTATCCCCAACGATCACCATTGCCGTTCACGCCCGTTGCATACAACGGCAAATGATTGATGTTCGTTTGCCCCGCCGGGCCGGTAACGTTGATGATCGTTCCGCCGCCGTTGTCGAATCTGACTGTTGAACTCATTCTTGCGATTCCCCGAAATCGTTTGCTTGCCGCTTCGCCCCGCCCGGAGCGTTGCCGATGCCTTTGTAACTACGTTCCCGCGTCAAGATCTCCAATCGATCCGCAGTGAACGCATCGTTCGCATCAATGGCATCTTGCGGAGTGTAGCCTTTTCGGTAAATCCATGCCATGCGTTTCGGATGCTTCCGCGCCCATTCATCGCCGCCCGTCTTCAGCGCATCGCCAATCATTATCAACATTTCTTCATCGGTTTTCGCGTAATCGTAAGCCGATTTTTTAACGCGCCCGCCGCCCGTCGATGCGATGCGATTTCGGATTTGCCGCCGATCCGCTTTATTCATCCACGGAAAATCAGCCGCTTGAAGCGCAAACAATTGTTCGCCGCGTTCGTTCTCTTTGATCCAATGAATGAAAGCAAAAGCGCGATCCGCTGGAAGATTGAAAATCTCGGAATGCGACCAATGATAAGCGTTTGCAATAATCGCAATTCCGAGAGTTTCCGGCGCTTGACCGATTAGATCCCCGTCATCGAATTCATCACGTTGATCAGAGTTCCCAACGTGTGAGCCAAAAACTTTTTTTCCGCATCCATCAACTTTTGAAGATCGTTCGTTTCGTCAACGGCTTCGCGAAGATTCGCAACGTCAAGCGCATCAAGTTCATCCAAAGATTGCGGAAGCGAACCGGATTGCAAACACATTTTGATAATGTCGGGAGTTGCAAGATCCAATTGATCCAACGTTTTGCCGATAACAGGATCCAAGATTTCGATGAATCCGGAATCTTTGTTTTGCTTTGCCGCTTCTTTGATCTTCTCTTGAACTTCGGAATCGGAAAGTTCATTGCCGGTTTCGTCGGTTTCAAAATCGCCCATCATAGTTTTCATCATGCCGGTAATCGCATGAACCATCGGATCGGTCAAAACCTTTTTGAATTCATTCCAGCGCCCGAACTTCACAACGCCAATAACAACTTCCCGGCCTTCCATTGAAGGCGATTCGAGTTTGACCGTAACGGTTCGCGGTCGTTTATATTCTTCGGCTTTCGCCCCGGTTTCAGTTTGCGTTTCCGCCATGATGCGCCCCTTTGAGTTTCAGAGTTTCAGAGAAAAAGAAAAAACGGAATCAATCTTTTTTCGGTTCCGTCGTTTTTGATTCGGTCGTTGTGACTTCGGTTTTTCCAAGCTTATGTTTGATTGAAATCAAACCGGCGAACGAATGCAAATGATTGATTGCCTTCGTTGCCTCTTTTGCTGCAACCGCCCGGACGAATCCCCGCCATGCAACGCGCGGTTCGTCGGCAAGTTTGCCGCGTTGCGTTTTCAAATACGCATGATGCAACTGTTGAAGCTTTGAAACGGTTTCGCCGTCAAGATCCTTTTCAATGGCATTGCAAGCTTCGCAAAGTTTCATTGCCGCTTCCCGTTCCCTTTTTTCCGCCGATTCCGTTGCCGGGTTTTTGATATCGGCGAACGCGGGTTTTGGCGAACGTGCGTTTGACCGAATTCCGGATTCTATTTTTTTCTTCGCCATGATTTCGCCTTTCGTTCAATGAAACAGAACGGGCCGCCATGCCGAACGGCCCGTTCCCCAGATTCCACACACCCCCGAACAATAATCAGTTCAGGAAAATCTTTCCATGCCATTCGCCGTCGGTTTGCGATTCGTCAAGCAAACAAGCGAATTCGGTTTCAAACAATCGATCATCATCGTTATTGAAGTTGATCGCGAGTTCGCCAATCGGAGTTGCCGCAAACATTTGAATTAACTTTGCAGCATCGGCAGTAAGGAACGGAATGACCTTGAGATCTTGCGTTGAATACAACGCCCCGGCGGTTGCACCGATTCCGAGGTAAGCGCCAGCCGAACCCGATGTTGAATCGGTTCCGAGGTGATAAGTATTTTTCAAGGTATCCGCCGCCCATTCAGCGAACGCCGCCGAAACGCGTACATTGTCGCCCGTATGACGAATTTGAATTTCCGACGATCCATATTGATCGACGATAACGGGCCGCGTCTGTGGCGCAATCGTGCAAGTCATTCCGCCCTGAGTGTGACCAATATCGGCATCGGCAAGTTGAATTTTTGCCGGGCCGCCCAAAACGTTTGATACGTCTGGTGTTGACATAATTTAATTCCTTCCATTTTTCCGGGAGTGTTTTAACTGCCAACAATTCGGCAATCAAAGTTTGAAATGTGCATATTCAAACTTTCGCTTCCCCATACTGGTTTGACTGCGCCCGGCATAGCGAAAGAATTTTGTTCGCGGAAAATCGTCAGATCGAAATTGTCTGATGAAATCCCGGCGGGTAAAGCTTCCGGTATTTTGAAATTTTGTGCAAGGTAAATCGCAATATCCATCAAAGCCGACGATTTCAGCCCGAAGATTTCATGCCGCAATTCAGCCCGGTAAAGCTTCCCGCCAACGGTAACATCTTCCGAAGTGATATTTGTAAACCGCATGTAAATCATCGGATACGCAACCGCCGTTTCCGGTTGTTCGCGCCAAATTGATTCGGCCCCGCCGAGCATTGAAACAAGCGTTGAATCGGCAAGATAAGCCGTAACAATCGACTTCAACAATTCGCTGAGATTATGCGAAGCCATTTCAAACCCTTTCAGTCTAACGGCGGTTCATGAATCGTATCCAACTGCGCAATCGCCCGCTTCTCAATTGCAAACCATGCCGGACGCAACCACGGCATTTGTTGATCATTCGACAAGCCGCCGCCTTCCGTTCTTTCGGATTTCGCTTGCCATTCATCAACGGCTTGCGCATCGGTAACTTCCGGCCCGAAGCCTAGCGCGAGAACTTGCCCGCCCGCAATGTAGCGAGTTCCGAATTCGACATAAACGCCGTATTCCATATTAGTACCGACTTCCAAAACCAAACCATGAAAGCCGTCTTTGTAAACATTGGAAAAAATGGAACGTTCAAGCCGCCCGGAATTTTCAGTTGCGGAAACGGGAACGCGTTCTTTTGCCCTATCGCGCCAATCAACGCCGATGATTCGGAAAACCTTTTTCGCGTTCTTTTGGGTAAACTCATTCCATCGATTCAGGCGCAACGCGAGTTGTTCGGTATCTCGCAAAAGTTGTTTTCCGAATTCGGCGCGCATCAATCAACTTTCAAAATGCGTTTCAACTTTGCTTCAAGATGATGCCGTTGCCCGGCAATATCTCCAACCCAAAGAACTTCGTAACTTCCCGATTTTGGGTTTTTCATTTCAATAGAATCGTTCACATCATCATCGGCTTGCGGTTTGATATTCGCGTTGTACGGAAGAAAAAGCGTTGCATCAAAGCGCAATTCTTTTCCCGATTCATGATGAATGATCGAACCGGGTTTTTCTTGCAATAAACATTTTTGATTTGATTTAACTGTTGTCGGAGTTCCTTTGATGATTTCGCCCGCATCGAACGTGTCGTTCGGACGCAAGATATCGCATTTATCCTTCATCAAAGCTTGAAATGCCATTGTTCAGAATCCAATCGTTTTTTCGGAGTAATGCGAAAGAACCGCCGCAACATCCGAAAGCAATGGATCCGATGCCGCGTTTTGGCCAATCGAATAAGAATACGAACCGATTGTTTCGCCGGTGATATCCCCAACGACATCGATTTTTTTCCGCGCGATTGCCGCCGTTTTTAACAACGCAAGCTTCAAATCTTCGGGAACTGTTGAATAACCAGCCGTATAAGTAACTTTGATGTTTTTTCGACCGAAGGGCCAAATTCGCGAAATCGCTTCCAGAATGCCGCCGTTGTCTTCGTCTTCGCCGGTATCCCGAATGAAGAAATCACTCCCCGCCGTCCATTCCGTTGTTGATGCGAATGCGTTTGTTCCTTGCCCGGCGTAACCCGTTGGATCAACCCAAACGCCCGCAACCGCCGTAACGGGCCGCCGTTGAAGAATTAACGTTTTATCATCATGCCCGTCGTAGTATTCGGTTGCTTCGGCGCTTTCAATATCACGTTCCAACTGTTCAACCGCCGCTTTATTAACGCCGTCAACGATGAATTGAAGTTGATCATCTTCATCGTTTCCGGTGATACCCAAATAGGTTTTCAGTTCCGTAAGATTGAAAAGCGCCATTGAAGCAATTCCGAATTAAATCAAAAACCAGTCAAACGGAGATCATTCCGCCGAACGTTTTTTCAACAGGATTTGACCGCCGAGATCCAACGTCGGAGAAGTTCCGCCGGTGAACGCAACGGTTGCAACAACGCGAACGTATCGCGCCGACCGACGGGCCTGAATCAATTGCGGTGACTCATCAGCGGTGACTTGAGTCGCGCGATTTTGAACGCAATCGCTCCAAGTTGAATCATCATCTGATTCTTGAATCTTCCAATCGAGCGTATAACTTGACGGAGAACCCGTTGCCGCCCCGTTTGAAACCGCCGCTTGAACAACGGAATCGTTTGACGTTCCTTGACAGTCAACGGTATCGCCGTTTTTGGTTCCGTCGCCGCTTTGGTTGAAACCCGGTTCAATCGAATGTTTGATTGCTACGTTTGTTCTAAAATCGTTGTAATCCATTTTGGTAACTCCCGAACTGGAATTTGATTTGTAAAGTAATGCGCCGAAAAAGTTGAAAGTAAAAAAACAGCGCGGGGAAACGAATCGCAGGCGCAATCCGGGAACGAAACGCCGCCCCGCGTGTTTTCAAAAATCAGATTTCACGCAAAAGATCATCGACGTAAACGAACGCGTCTTCGTAGCGCGGGCCAACGTCAACATGCTGAATCATTCGCATCCACGTTTGATCGGTCGTGAACGCGGTATCGCCCGAATCGGTTGTTGCGAATTCCGCAACGCCCGAACGTGCAATGATCCAATGACGGAAGATCCCCGCGAGCAAATAAGTCAAATCGGTTCCGCTTCCCTTTGTTCGGGTTTTGGAAACTTGCGTTGACTTCAACGACGGATAACCGTTGATCATTGAAGGCATTCCGCGTGCGATATCATCGCGATTTGCGCGGAACAAGAATTGACCAACTTCCGAAGTTGAACTTCCATCGTAAATCGACGCGCGCCGATTCATGATTTGCGCGTGAAGTTCCGGACGCATAACGAACGTCAAGCCTTCCGATTCGGGATCATGATTCTGTTGTTCAAGATCCGAAATCATCAATTGAAGATCTTCCGGTTCCAACGTGTTCCCGTTTGCCGCAAGCGTTCCGGCATCCCGCGTAAGAACGCCGGAATAATTCAGCAGTCCCGTCGGAGCATCGCCAGATCCAACGCCGTCAAGCGAAGTTGAATCGAGTTTCAGCGCCGCTGAAATCGCCATATCGTTTCGCAAGAATGCTTCAACTGAACTGTTTCCGAAACGCAAAAGTTCGTTCGGGAGTTTCGTCAGAACATAAAGCTTTTTGGCTTGCATGTTCAACGAACCCGTTGACGGTTCCGAATGCGACATTGAAGGCGAAGTTTCGTTGCCCGCCGTTTCGCCGATCCATCCAGCCGTCACCGATCCGGTTTGCTTGCTGAATTTGATTCGACCGTTCGGCGGTAACGTGATTTGAGTTGCCCCGGCCCGCGAAAACACTTCTTTCGCGCGAAGCAAATCAATCATTTCGCCCATTTGAGTCGGGCCGAGGAAAACGCCAAGCCCGGTATCATCGACCGTCGAAAGAGCCTGTTGGCGAGTCATTCCGGTTCGTTGCAAACTCCAAGCCGCATGATCCGGATCGAAACCGGCAACGCCTTGAATCATCCGTTGTCGGATTTCCATTTTGAAACCGATATCGACGTTGCCCAAAGCTTGCGAAGAAATCGGAATCAAAATCGAATTCGCATCATGCTTTTCAAAGCCATGTTTCACATAGGCATCGTGCAAGGTGTTGTGAATGTCCATTTCAACCTTGCATTGATCTTGTGCGATGATGCCTTGTCGCATCGACATCAACCGCCAAAATTCATATCCGCGCGAAGTCAAAGGATCTTCGCCTTGTCGAACAAAGAAACCGCCGAAGCCGTTTTGTTGTTGCGGTTTTCGCAAATCTTCCAGCGTTTCGGAAAACTGGTTTTGGCGTTGTTCAATTTGATCCAACCGGTTGTTGACCGATTGTTGTACTTGCCCGGCAACAATTCCGCCGAGCGCTTGAAGTTGCGTTTGCGTGATTCCCGCCGGAACGTTCGGAGCGTTGCCGCCTTCATTCGTTCCGCCGTTGTTTTGGGTTTGCTGCGCGGCTGTGGTTCCGCCGTTCAGAGCGTTGCCGCCGCCTTCGCCGCCGCCGGAAGATCCCGCCGGAACGCCGTCGCCGTTTTCTTCATCCTGCAACGCAGGTCTGAAACCGGGCAAACGGCAATTCAACCCGGCCATTGTTGCCCCGGAAAATCCGGGAAAAGTTTTCTTCTGCAAATTCATACTAAGGATCCTCCAGAACATAAAAAAAAGCCGTCAACAAAGATCCCGCGTAGGAACTTCATTGTTGGCTTCGGTTTGTCCGATAACCGCATTGGTTAAACGTGATTAGAATTTGAATCGCGAAACGTCTTTTATGTCCAACATCGCAACCCGCGATTCGTGAATTTTGATGTTGGTTTCAATTTGACCATGCCCGGCCTTCAACCGTTCGATCAATTTGATTTTTATTTCTCGCAAAGCTTTATCGGCTTCGCGTTCGATTTCCATTTCATTCATCCCGGCAATTGCCCGGTTGCTTGCCGCAACTGTTGTTCAAATTTGTTCGCGTCTTTTTCAAGCTTTTCAAATCGCGGTTCCAACGCATTGTTCACTTGCTGAGTAACCGCCGCCGCAATTTGTTCCGCCGTCAACGGCGGTTCGCTTTGCGTTTTTTGTTCGGAATACTGTTGTTCGATTTGATCAAACCGAATGATTTCTTCCGATTGACTTTGCTGAATTTCGACGTTTCCGGAATTATTGTCAACCCCGGCCCCGATTTCTTGCGCGTACTGTTGCCCGGATTCGGCCCCGGCTTTGCCCGCTTCGGAAAGCTTATCGATTGCCGATTGAACTTCATTGTTGATAATTTCGCGGAATTTTTCGGGAGTGAATCGGAGAACTTCAACGTTCGGTTCGGTTGATTGCGTTTGCGTTCCGCCTTGCGGTTCATCATCTTCCGGCATCCAAAACGCCGATTGTTTCGTTTGCGGTTCGTCGGGATTCCATAACGCATTCCAGCCATTGAAGCCGCTTTGATTCTGTTTGACCAACGGCCCCGCCGCAGCCGTCAAGTATTGAACCATTCGTTCGGAAAGCGAATGCCCGTTGACGGCCTTTCGGCTTGCCGATTGTTTCAGCGCCCCGGCATCCGCGCCCAAAACGGTAATGCTCCATTCCATCAAAAGCGCTTCAACGAAATCATACCCGCCAAAGTATTGCGTAACGTCTTCAACGCCTTCCGCCGTCGAATTTGGTTTTCGTGCAAGCTTCATAACCTTGCGAACGTTGAACCCGATTGAAGCCATGCGAATCGCGTTGCCGAATACCAAGTTCGCAACGTCTTCAACAATTTGAATCCCCTGATTGAAATAAACTTTTGAAATCGCTTTCGTCGAATTCATCCGGAGTTCAACCGGCGAACCCTTATCTTTTTGCGCCATGCCCATCGGGATCGGCGTAACGTGTCCATGCTCAAAAAGAACAACGGGATTCATTGCGTATTGATCGACAAGCAAACCCCCGCCGTATTTGTTTTCTTTGATTTGAACTTTGTTGCCGTGTCGGTTTTCCTCTTTGCCGCGAGTGACAACGACAAACGTTGCAGATCCTTCCGCTTCGCTTTTTTCCTGAATGGTTGCTTTTTGTTCGACCGAACAAACTTCGCCGCGCGGTGTTATGATTCCCGGTTGTTTTTCCGCAATATCGGCAAGCGCCGCTTGACCGATTAACGGTTCATTCGATTCATACTGTTCATCGAAATTTCGTTTTACCATTTTTGAACCCTTTTGCCGCTTGGCGAAGTTTTGATTCGGTTGAATGTTTTCAGTTGGGATTGATCACTTCCCGGAATTGCCGCCGGTATTATCGCCCGTTTTGCTCTTGTCGGTTTCGGTTTTGGTTTCGGTTTCTTTTTCGGATTGCTTTTCCGGAACGGTGTATTCGTCTGAAAAGATAATATCGGATTCTTTGCAGCCGTATTGGTCAGCCGCGATTGATCGAATTTCTTTTTTGTTTGCAGCCGAAAGTTTTTCGCCGTCATATTTCGAGCTAATGCCGTCAAAGTTTTTGATCTTTGTCGGGCCGCCTTTCACTTTGAACGCGACTTTGTTGATTCGTGACATCGTAAACGCCTTTCAGAATTGAAAAAGTTGAAACGGTTTTTTTGCCGAACTGAAAACAATCTAAGCCGCTTCCGCAATTTTTCGCAACCCGAAACGCCCGCGCATAAAAAAAGGCGCTTCGTGAGAAGCGCCAGTTTCGCCCGTATCGGCCTCAAATCATGCCGGGCCAATATAACCCGGATGATTCGGTTGATACGTTCCCGGCCCATATTCGGCTTCAACATCGGCTTTCGCAAGTTGCCCTTCGCCGTTGTTCGCTTCAAACGCCGTTGAACCGTAAACATCAAACCCGCGAATCCAATAATCCGACGATTCCGGTTTGATCAACTTGCCCGCGAATTCAATTCGTTCTTTCAGCCGTTCGGCATCTTCCAGCCGATCAAACAGTTTGAAATGATGATATCGCCGCCCGTCATAGTAAACGGCTTCAACGTGAAATTTCGTTGCCGTAAACGGCCCATCTTCGCCCAACTCTTGAACATAATCCGGAGAAACATAAATTTCCATTGCCTTGCCTTTCGAGTGAATGAGAGAAAAAAACGGGCCGCCTTTCGACGGCCCCGGTTGAATCAAACCAGCTTTGCCAATGCTTCGCGAACTTCATTCGCTTCGCGACCAACGCCCCGCTTTGCAACGCGAACCCATTGTTTTTCATGCCGTTCCCATTTAAAGCCAAGCGATTTGATTGCGTCTTTGATCGGAAAAGTATTGCCCGAAACAACAACCCGGCGAACGTAATGGCATGTTGCGTTTTTCAGATGCCCGCCCCAAACGGTTTCGATGTTCGTCATCTTCGCAAGATGCCGTTCGGTTTTGATTTCAACCCCGGCGTTTTCAAGCTTTTCATTGATTCGCAAATTTTCTTCGTAATCGGTTGCGAATTTGTTTTTCTTTTCATCCGACCAATCGGCGAAAAGTTCGTCAAGTTCCATTTCGCCGCGAAGCCGTTTCACTTCCGCATCAACGGTAAGAACACAACAGGGATTCAAGATTTCCAAAGCTTCGTTTGTTTCGAGAGTCATCATAGTTCCGCGCCTTTCAAAAAAGTTTGATTTGTTGTTGCCTTGCCTTCAACAATTGTATGATATCACTTATCGGCGTTCGGTCAATGTGATATCACAAGAAAATCAAAAAATTCTTGAAATAATCTTTTTCCGCGAATCGGCTACCTTTGCCGGGATTTCCAGCCGCGAAACCAATTGATTCGCGATGAACAAACCCGGATCCCCTTCCGCCGGATGAACCGGAAGCAATGGTTCGGTTGCTTCATTCAAAAGTTCGGCAAGCGTTTCATTCGTCGAAAGCCAAACCAAATCGGCGTTCAACCTTGCCAACGTTTCCTTCCCGCGTTTCAGCCGTATCATAAAACGCCCCTCAAAACTCCAACGATGAAATCAAAGAATTCCGGATCTGTTTTCGCGAACGTAACCGGATCGGCATAAAGAAATTCAACGCCCATTGATAAAACTTCGGTCGCTTCAAGCCGCATTCCGGTTTCGTATGTTTTGCCAATATAGTACGCGTGGGAATCGCTTCGCCCCATTTCGCGAACCAACGTTTCAAAGCCGTCTTTGTTTCCGATTTCCTTATAACTGTAACCGCTTTCCGGGAAAACTTTTTTCAATCGTTCGCTTTGCGTTCCCGCCTTTTTGATTCGATACCGAATAAATTCTTCGCATGAATCGAGAACGCCCGGCGAACGCATTTCAATCGTATGCGCCATTTCATGCGCGTAAGTTCCAAGATCATCATGGATCGTCAAATGAACTCGCGAACTTTGCTTTCGGCCCGTCGCATATGCGCGTTGATTCTTTCGCAATTGCTTGAAGTTCATAACATGATCTTCGGGCAAGTTTGATCGGTCAACGATCTTTTCCAGAAAATCAACCGATTCGTTTGCCTTGCGAACCGTCGTTTTGTTTTTGATGTTCGTCAAATCGATATTCAGCGAACCGCGCCGGTTTTGCGGAACGGCAATTTCGGAAAACATTTTTTGCGATTGTTGGTATGAAAGTTCGTCAGCCGCCGCCGCTTGCTTTTTGATTTCAACATAACGATCAATCGCCGCATTCCGTTCATTGCGCGCCGCAAGAATATCTTCCGGATCCGCCTTATCGACTGTCAGCCGAATGGCCTTTTTATTCGCTTCGTAATAATCGTCAATTGCCTTGCGTTTCGCTTTGTTCGCTTCGGCGTTCAACGATTTATAGTTTGCGGTAATCTGTTCGCGCAATTCTCGCAACGCCGCTTCATTTTTAATTCGATCCTCAATCGGAACGTTCCGATTAACCGGGCCTTTCGGAATCAAACGGCTTTGCGGAGTTCCGGCATTGATCGGCGCAACGGGCCGGGCCTTGCGCCGTGTCGGCTTATCGTCGAAATGAGACAACCCGGAACATCGGCAATTGATAACGTTGCCAGCCGAACCGCGTGAATCGCCCGGAAACATCAACGGTTCATTCGAGACAATAAACGGTTCATCATTCAACTGAACTTGCCGATGCGCCTTCCAATGGTTGAATTCGGATTTTGGCGGTTGCCGAACCTTTACATCTTGCCGCATGATCCAAATCTTTTTTTCAATACCAAGTTCTTTGCGTTCAAGATATTGGCCGTTATTGATTGCCCCGGTTGTTTCCGTTCTGGCAACCCGCCGCGCTTGCGCCCGCGTGTAACCGGCAAGATCGGCCCGCAACAAATCCGCCATTTCGTTGAACTTCAAACCGTCGCGAATGCCTTTGTTGATCGAACGCCGAATTCGGGCCTTTGTTGTTTCGCCTATCCGGTTCCAAACGCCAACCGCCCGGCCCCGCAACCAAGTTCGGATCCGGGCCTTTGTAACTTCATCCGGTTCAACATAAATCGAGGGCGGTGGATCCCCTTCCAAAAGAATGCGTTCGGCTTCCGGATCCAGCCGTTGACGTTCCGAATCTTCCCCATCGCCAAACGCCGCTTCAATGTAATCGGCTTCAAATTTGACGCCCGTCCAAATCGTTTGATTCCATAACGGAAGCATGAAAGAATTGAATTCATCGCGCCACGATTCACCACGAAACAAATCTTCGATTGATGCGTTGCCGCGCGAATCTTCAAACCGGCGAACAACATTCTTTTCAACTTGCCGAAAGAATCGAACGTTTGCGTTGAATGTTATTCGCTCTTGCCGGGAATGAATCAATTGCCAACGTTGCATTTGCTTCGTTCGGTTTGCCCGTTGTTCCGCCCGGCGGTTTCTCGCAAGCAAACCAAACGGCAAATCATTCATCATCTTCATCCGTTTCATCTTCGGCATCATCGCCGTCATCCGGTTCATCGTCGGCATCGTCTTCATCATCTTCCGATTCATCCGGTTCGTCGTCTTCATCATCTTCCGGTTCATCTTCCAACGGTTCAACGATGCCCGCCATTGAAACGGGAATTCGCCCGCTTCCCATATAACCAGTTTCGTATTCTTCGGATTTCATCGGTTCAAGATTCAAGAACATTCTGAATTCATCCAACGTAACGGCCCCGGTATCAACGCCCGCCCGCATTCGCTGAAATGCCTGTTCCGCATTTTCCGGCGTACAATCATCGAACCAAACAACGATTCGCGGATCCCATCGGTTTGCCAATTCTTGCAGAACTTCTGCCCATTCGTTCAATTCAGGGTTTGCCGAGATCTCGCAAAAAACGGCCCATGCCGCTTCGGATGTTGCCCGATTATAATCCGTTGACAAACCGGCGATGATATGATGAACGCCATAAAGCGCAAGAATGTTATCGCGCATCGCGTTCGCCGAACTCGGATAATCCATTTCTTGCGGAGTCAAAGACCACGGCGAAATCGTGACGCCCGGCGGTTGCACCAATGGATCCCCATGCCGTTCGATGCCGCGCGTTCGTTGCCTGAAACGGCCTTTAATGCGTTCAATCAATTCATCTTTTGAAAGATGCGTTTCCGCGCCTTTGAACTTTTCTTCATCCAGCGAAACGATAACATCCGGATTTCGCCCGTTGATGAATGATGCCCGTCGGCTTTTTTCGATATCTTCCGCGTTTTCAATCCAACGCGCCCCGGCCTGAACTTCGCTTTGCCCGTTCAACTTATCGACCGGATGAACGTTGACTTGTTTAATGATATCTTCCGGCGGAATCTTCATCATTCGCCGCGTGTCGCCTTCCGGAGTAACAACGTAGTATTTCAGCGTTCCATTGCTTGAAAATTGCGGTGTTACCCATTCCGTCGGAACAACATGAAGTTCCGCCGGTAAGCCTTGCGGGGAAAATTCGGTTCGCAACCGGTTCGGAATGACCCAAATATATGCCCGGCCCGTCATTCGTTTGTTGTATGTGAACTCTTGCGCCAACATCGAATAATTCGCGTATTCGTTCGGGTTAGACAACAACGAAATCATTTGATGATCTTCGGGAATCGGTTTCAATTCCTGAACATCGATTGCGCCTTGAATGACGCGTTGACTGTAATTGCGTTTCAGCCAATTCATCGATTGCCGTTGATAAAATCGTTGATTCCCGCCGCGCCCAATCGACTTCGCCGCGTTCGGTTGAAATGAAAGATTCGGGAAAAAGTTTGAACAATACTTTGCAATTCTCGAAAGCGCAACATAATTCCAGTATCGGAAATAAAGCGTTTGTTCTTTCGCCGTTCGATTGTCGCCGCTTCGATCCATCTTCATTGAATCGGTAACGATCAAATCAGCGATTGCCCCGATTGACTTGCCGGAAACGGCTTGCGTGTCGATTGTCGGAACGGCGGTTTCTTCAAGCCAACTCATTCAATCATTCCCTTTTTCATTGCCGGGAATGTTTAAGTTCCTTTTCCCCGGCCTTGCGGATTGTTTCGGCAATCATTTTTTGTTCGGCCCCGGTTGCGCGTTGTTGCCAGCCGAAAGCTTGAACGAAATCGGTAAAAGTTTCAATCTGAATCCGCAAACCCGCGTTTTCCTGTTGTTGCAGCCGAAGCGCGTTTTCAGCCGCCCGCCGCTTTGCTTCGGCCTTTCGGAGTCGATGCCGCAACATCGCTTTCGGTTCAAGCCATGCCCGCAACAATTCTTTGAAACTAAACTTTTTCTTCCGTCGTCGCGCCATTGGTTCCCCGTTCAATTCTTTAATTCAAAACCAAGTTCATCGCAAAGCATTCCGCAAGTTCGGATGATTTGAATCAACGCCAATTCATCATAACGCCGATCCAAAAGCAAAACGCAAGCGTTCATCATTGGAACATCAATCGTTTCTTTTTTGAACTCGGTTGCGATTCTCGAAACGTCTTCAACCGATTTCCGCCCGGCAAGAATGTCGGAATAAAAAACGGTTGCATCGTCGATAACCGGAACATCAATTTCTTTTTTCGCGACATACGCAACATGATCCGGGAACGTCAGAACTTCGATAACGCCGCGAACCGGCCCGGAAACATGCCCGCGATTTTGCAACGAACATTTCGAGTTTCGGCAGAATGAAAGATTCGGATCAACGCGCTCTTCGGCTTGCCCGCATTCCGGGCAAAGAATCGTTTCTTTGAATCGCGACGGTTGATAAATTTCCGGCTTGTAAAAATCATTTTCCGAATCTTCAAGCCTATCTTTCGTCATATGAACCCGCAAGAATTGCCCGGCAAGTTGTTCGGGCATTGGTTCGCGAAACGCAATGTAAACATGATTTTCGCGTTTTTCTTTCGGAAGATATTTTTGGAATTTCAGCCAATCGCGATTTGATGAAGTGATTTCAGGAAACTTTTGATTCATCTTTTTGCGCCTTTCGTTTTGTTGAGTCTATCCCGGCCCGCCCGAAGTTGTACCGTCAACCAATCGTTTCGGGATTCCGTAACGCCGATAAAATTCTTGTTTCGTCTTTTCGATAATTTGCGATGAACTCAAATGCGAACGCCCGCAATACTGGCAATCGCCTGAATCAATCGGAGCGCCGCAACCGATGCAATTATGCGGTTTGCCCAACGGTTGAAAATTGATCTTTCGAGTTGGAGGTTGCGGATTTCTGCCCATTTCTTTTTCCTTGCATTGATAACAACGCCCCGAATGAAGTGTTTGCGTTCGCTTGCATTTGTCGCATGCGCCTTTGATTTCAATTCCCACATTCATAACCTTTGAAATTCGCCGTTGCGAAGCCAACCATGCCAGCCGCAACCGCCAAGTTTCGTATCGTGATGAATCGACGGTGTTAATTCAATCGGATCTTCATTCAATAAATTCCATTCTTCCGAATGAATCCCCGAACGGAACGGAAGAAATGAAACTTCCCGGCATCCCGGACAACGTAAGATCAATCCAACCTTGCCGCCGTCTTGACCATATGAAAATTGATAAACGCCCGCCCGTTCATCTGAAACCGCATCTTCCGAAAGCTTTGCTTTGATCGTCATTGCATTTTTTCGAGTTGTTGTTGCCGCAATTTCATTGCGTATTCATAAAGTTGATAATCAATTGCGTGATATTCCGCAAACTTTTCTTTCAGCCCGGTATCGACTTCGGCCCCAACCGATTTATTGCGATGAAGGCATTGCAGTTCGGCTCCGATGAATTGCCGGGAAAAGCGTTGCAGATCTTCGGCGTAATGCTCCAAACATCCGATGAAATCAAAATTGTGCATCGGGAAAAAACAAAGATATTGCGAAAGAAAATTGCGATATCGATCTTGAAAACAAAATTCTTCAAACGTCAAATCGCTTTCGGCGAACTCGCGAACATGCGGTTCAACCGGGTTTTTGATCATCTTCCAAAACCGATAATGCGAAGCCATGCGTTCAAACGGATCCCGCAACCAAACCGAAAAGTTCACATCAACTTTTTTCGAGAACGGCAAGAATACGAACGGCCTGAAATGCCCATGAATCGCCCCGTATGACGCAAAGCGTTCCGGGTAATCGAAAGCATCGATTGCCCGTTGCAAATCGCTCTTGCAGCGCTTGCCGCGTTCCTGAATCAATCCATCGCCATACCGAAGAAACGATTCGCCGAAATGATCTTTCAACGCCTTGCCAAAACTTGAACCGCCCGTTTTCGGAACGTGAACCGATATAATCATTTTCGTTTTCCCTAAAATGCCCCGGCATCCAACCAATCGTTGATTGATTCTTTTGCAAACCGGTTCGCGTGAAACAAGTAACTTGCCGAATCCCCATCGTCGGGAGATCTGCCAAGCCGTTTTTCAATTGATTCAATCTTTTCTTCATGCCCCGGCGCGGTTCGCTTCGGAGTCAAATTGAACTTGAACGCATCGGAATCATAAAGCTTTTCGAGAACCGCCAAATCTTCAAACAAACGTTGCGTTTCCGGAATGAGGAAAACCGGCATTCGCTTCAACGGAACATCATCATCAATCGATTCGGAAAGCCCGATTTCGTCAAGCAAATCTTCGCTTGCTTCGCTTTGCATCATCGCGTTCGGATCCAACCGGTTCGCAAATTCGGCATATGCTTCAACGCGAAGATTTTTATATTTCTTGGGATTCAGTTCGCTTGTCGCATTCGGAACGAACTTGACAACGAACGCGCCCAATTCTTCCAGCCTATCGCCAACGCCCCGCCCGTATCCCCCGCCGTAATCAATGCAAATCGGGTAATCGCCGTCGGTAATTTCAACGCCGTATTCTTCGCGAATCGTTTTGATAACCCAAGCCGTTGTTTTCATTACGTTCGCTTTTTGCGTTCGATGTTGTTCCCGGATGCCATTCTTCCCGCCCGCCGTTAATACGCTCCAATCGCCTTTCAATTCGCTTGCCGCAACATCCAGCCCGAACGCATCGACCGGCAACCGCTTATTCAACAACCAATCGCGAACGGCTTCATGCCCGTTCGCTTCGGCCCGTTCAAGCAATCGACGAAACCGCGAATGTTGTTGTTGCGCGTATGCGATCCATTTGCGAAGAAAAAGTTGAACTTCCGCATCGGATTCCGGAAACCTTCCATGCGCATAACAGGCAACGAAATCGGGATCCGGATTGTTGAGAAGCGCAAGAAATTCATCGAAACAAGTTTGCCCCGGTATGATCGGCGAAACCTTTTTGAAATCTTCCGGTTCGACATCTTCCCCGGCTTTGTATTCGGTTCCGTCGATGATGATTCCGCCCATCGGAGCGATTGAACGTTTCAGGCATTTCCTACGAACGTTCAAACAATCTTTTCCGTCAACGGTAATGCAACGCCGCCTTCCGTTCGGCCCGTTGAACGTATGCGTTTCGTTTTCCCGGCCTTTCGGAAATGCCCGGTAAAATTCCCCGCTTGTAACGCGCGGGTTTCCCATCGCCAAAAATGAAGTTGCTTGCGTTGAACTCAACTTGTATCGCGGTTGCAGAACATCGGCGGTTGCTTCGTCGTAAACGTGCAAAACATGCGGAGAGTGAACCCCTTGAAAACCTTCCGGCGATTTCGGGTTTGCGATTGCTATGTAATGCCCTTCGCGGTTGTTCGGATCGTATGCGCCGTCATTCAAAAGAACGGCATCGCAAAGATTGAACCGCATTCGTTTCCACCATGTTTTGACTTCGCCGTATAAAACGCGCTTCGCCGTTTCATGCTTATCGCGAGTCAATACAATTCGGGCATCGTGAAAAACTTGAAAGTAAAGACAAACGGCAATTCCGGCAATCGCGGTTTTTCCGCAACCCGTATTTCCTTTGATGAAGACTTCCCGGATCTTCGGATCGAACAACGAACGAATCGCATCAACCTGAAATTCATCCAAGCGAACGCCGGGCCAAAGTTCACGAATCAACGGCAAAGGATCCCCGGCCCGGCATTTATTGATTGCAGGCGCTAGGCGAATCGCGGTGAGTATATCGGCGCTGAATGGTTCCGATAAAGATTCAATTGAATCCGTTTCCATTCTCTACCCTTCCGCGTTTGATTCGATTTTCGCCCTTTCAGAATTCGCCGCATGATCTTGAAGCTTTTGCATCAATGCGGCAGCCTGTTCAAGAATGTTGCGTTCATCTTCCGGCAATTCCGAAACCAATGATATCGCAACTTTCAAATCAACGTCAGCCCGAATTTGCGGAACATCATCTTCGGCTTGCTCAATCGATGCCCGCCCGTTTCGATGTTTGCCCCGATTAACGGCATCCATTTCGAGCAAAACGCCCATCATTCGCCGTATCGATGAAGCGCTTGCCGGTTTGCCGTTCGGCCCCTTCCATTTGCCCGAAAGCATATCTTGAACGATTTGCCAAACCTTGCGCGGAGCATCGCTATAGAATTCATCGGGCAAGTCAAATCGAGGATCTGAAACCGCCCGCAACAATTGCGTTGCATCGCGGGATCCTTCGACTTCAACCAAATCATCAATGATTTCGTTCATTGCTCAATTCGCGGTTCGCCAGATTGAAAGATTTTCGAAACGTCGGTTCCGGTTTCATCCAATGCCGCACATTCCGGAACAACCATATTCAACATGATTCCGCGCGAGTATGGAACGCCGTTTTCAAAATCAAAGAAATGCCCGCATTCAACGCACCAAATTGAAACGTTCGCATGAATGACTTCCGCCGGGCCTTCATCTTCACATCGGGTAACATTCACATTCGCGTTCACTCGAAACGCCGGATGTTTGCATTCGTGAACGTGTTTAAGTTTCTTTTCTTCCGCCATTTGTTTGCGCCTTTTTGAGTTCAGTTAAAAAAGTTCGTATGAAAAGTTTGCCAACGTACAACGTCAACGCACCGCCAACAACAACAACGATCAACCCGGCTTCAATGATCATGTTGGAAGCGAACAACCAAAAGCCGCCAAAATCGCCGAACATCGCCTTTGATATCCGAGTTGCCAGAAACCAAAAGCCAACCGTCAAGCCATTAACCAGAATCGCGACAAACGCCGCAAACGACAAATATAAAACCGGCTTCATCATTTCTGCGCCTTTCAGAAACAGATCCCGCCGGGCCGAAGCGCTCTAATTCAACAAACCCGGCGGAATCAAACCCGCTGTTCAAAGCTTAATCCAAACCAGCCGCCGCCCGCAATTCCGATTCGGAAAGTTTGCCCGGATTGAAATCGCAACGGTTGAACGTCGTCAACCCGTTGTCATTCGTTGCGTGTTTGAAGATCTCCCATTCCGCATGATAGTCAATCAGGAAATCGCCGATTGCGAGTTTCAAGCCGTTGCCCGGCCCTTTCGTTTCGCCGTTGATGCCGAAAGTTTCGGTATCGTGCATGATGATCGTTTGATTGACTTTCAGTTGATGCCGTCGCAATTCGATCATCGCAAGATCCGCATCATGCCGCGTATCGATGAACAACGTATTGCATCGATCAATTTCGATTTCGGATGAATCCCCGATTTCAAACTTGAAATCAACGCCCGGCGGAATCATCTTTTCAACCGCCTCTTGCGCGTGCCATTGGTTCAAGTCATAAGAACGCAACTTTCCATTGCCACGGCAAGCCAAGCCATGCAAAAAACAAATCGTTGAAACGCCGCCGCGAACGCCAAGTTCAACAACATCGCCGGAATTCATCGCCGCGTTCGATAGGTATTCCATATGCCCGCGAATGTCCGATTGTTGATCAACCAAAAGCCAAAACAAATCGGCAAGATCAACGGCTTCATTCTCTGCCAACCGATGAACGGTTTCCATTTTCTGCGCCTTTCATTTGATTAAGAATATTACCCAACGAACCCGGCAACGTTCCCGAATTCATTCTTTTCAATTCCGTTTGTTTATCTCGCAAGCGTTCCATCGCATCGCGCAAAAGCTTCGCTTGTTCAACCGAAAGTTTTGGTTTCGTCGGTTCGGTTGTTTCCGTCATAAGTAGGGATTCACTCTCAAAATGTATTCATGCCAGTTGATTGCCCGGTTGAAGGCATCGCCGCCGCAAAAGCGATAAACGCCCCGTTGCAACGCAATGTTCCACGCGTGCCGCGCGGTTGCCCCATTCTGAAAAAGACAATACCGGAAATCGAGGTTTGCCCGAAACGAATTTTGTTGAAACAATTCGGCCCGAATCAAAGGATCCGGAAAAGGCAACGGCCCCGGCAAGTATTTGCCGTCAGTCAACAAACATGATTCAATAATTTCCGCCGTTCGGCGAACGCGTTTTTCCGTTTCATTCATTGTCCGCGCCTTTCATTTCTTCCGGCCTGTAAACTAAGCGAACAATGCGTTCATCCCGATTGCGGAT